>Ga0105164_10000223_pt1 | contig 42802 bp, 34 predicted proteins | sample VDWuncwatermetaG_FD_89674 | JGI IMG/M metagenome (GOLD analysis project Ga0105164, IMG submission 89674) | Wastewater microbial communities from Netherlands to study Microbial Dark Matter (Phase II) - VDW unchlorinated drinking water | ecosystem: Environmental > Aquatic > Freshwater > Drinking...
GCCTCAATTTGAATCCATCAAGGCAGAGGTGGAAGTCTTGAAGGCTCGGCAGCAACTCGCGCGTGCGGATAATCTGGTTCGGATCAACCGCGTTGTCGTGGATACCTTGACCGGTGGTGCGCTGGGGCCGTCCTATCTGGTCCATGGGGAATTCAGGATCCTGCCTCGTGACCTGGAGATCGAAGGACTCATGACTCGCATGATGGAGCAGCATCCAACGATCCAGCGTCTCCTCAAGTCTGTCGAACAATCGGATTGGAAGATTGAATTTGAACGGCAGGCGAGAGTGCCGACGCTCACCGTCAACGGCGGGTACTGGCGTGATCTTGGGCGAGAGGCGTTTCAAGGAGGTCTCTCTGTCCCTGTACCGCTCTGGTACCGGCGTCAGGGAGAAATCGCCTCCTCGTTAGGGGTGAAACGCCGAGAAGAAGCGGAGCTGCTTCGGACACGCAATGAACTCGGACGAGCCGTATACCAACATTTTCAGGATGTGCGCACTACTGCGGAGCTGCTCGAGGTGTTTGAGAAGGGATTGTTGAAGCAGGCTCAGGAGGCACTGAGGCTGGCGCAGTTCAGTTTTCAGCAGGGAGCGTCAAGTCTGCTGGAAGTGCTCGATGCGCAGCGAGTGCAGCGACAGATCTTACTGGACTATGCGCAGGCGCGTCGTGACCTCTCCGCCTCGCTGGCTCGGCTGGAGCAAGCCGTAGGGGTGGCGCTGTGAAGGCCCTATCTGGTTCACCACGAGCTTCATGGAGGTGTCTCAGCCGAGGTATGTCCGGTCTTCTGTTCGGTTTGATGGTGCTGGAATCAGGCTGCGATGGAACACCGAGTGATGTGGTGGCGAGTAAGTCGCCTGTTGCCGTGTCAGCTCCTGGCCGCATCACGCTATCAGCGGAGGAGTCGTCGCGGGTGGGCGTGGTTGTCCAGCCGGTCGCACGCAGCGATTTTCGAACGCACCGGGACTTCCCCGCCATCGTGCAACCCAATCAACGGAACATGGCGGAGATCACTGCGTTGGTGCGAGGGCGAGTGGTTGAGGTGTACGGTGAGCTAGGCCAGGAGGTCAAAGGAAATGCCCCGCTGGCGATCCTGTATAGCAGCGATCTGGGGCTTGCTCAATCGGCCTATCTCAAAGCCAAGGCCAAGCTTCACGTGGCGGAGCAGGCCTTCGAGCGTGCGCAATTCCTCCTCCAAGAGCAGGTGATCGGCGAGGCGGAATTGCAGCGCCGCCAGGCAGAGTTGCTGAGTAACCAGGCCGAGGCCAATGAATCACACGATCGGCTTAAGCTGCTTGGCATGAATGATGAAGAATTCAGGCGTCTCGAGAGTAGCCGGAAGATCCGTTCGGTCGTGCCGATTGTGGCTCCCTTTGCCGGCCGGATCATCGTGCGTAAGTTGACACGAGGCGAGGTCGTCGAGACGACCGATAATCTATTCGTGATCGCTGATCTTTCGGAAGTCTGGGTGCAAGCGAATATTCCCGAGAAGGACATTCCCTTCGCACATTCCATCCATGCATCCGGAGACAGGCAAGTTGAGGTGCGGATCAACGCCTATCCCAAGGAGGTCTTTCGAGGGACGATCACCTATGTCGCGGATGTGCTCGATCCCGTGACACGCACCATGCAACTCAGGATTGAGTTGCCGAATCAGGATGGGCGGCTCAAACCGGAAATGTTCGCGACGATTCGACTCTTTTCCGAAGCCCAGCCTGAGCAACTGGCTGTGCCGGAGGCCGCGTTGCAACGCGATCAAGGACGCACCTTCGTCTTCGTGCAACGCAGCCCGAACGAGTATGAGTTGCGGGAGGTGCACGTCGGTGAATCCAATGGGACCGTGACGGCCATCCTCGGCGGCCTGAACGAAGGCGAACCGGTCGTGACCCATGGTGCCTTTGTCTTGAAGTCCGAGTTATTGAAGAAACCCGTCTGATGGTTTCCCGTCTTCTGGATATCTCCCTCCGCCAGCGGCTCCTTATCATTATCTGTTCGGTCATGATCGGCGCCGGCGGGATCTATGCCTTTCGGACCATTCCGATCGACGCCTTTCCGGATGTGACCAGCGTGCTGGTTCAGGTTGTTACGAAGGCACCGGGGCTCTCTCCCGCCGAAGTCGAGCGCTTGGTGACCTATCCGGTCGAGCTACAGCTCACGGGTGTGCCGTCTCTCACGGAAATGCGTTCCCTCACAAAGGTCGGTCTCTCGCTGATCACCATCGTGTTCGATGACTCCATGGACATCAACCTGGCCCGCCAACTGGTGCTCGAGCGATTGCTTGAAGTGGAGGAACAGCTTCCTCCAGGAGCCGAGCCGATGCTGGTGCCGAACAGCACGGGCTTGGGCGAGGTCTTCCAGTATTACTTGGAGTCTCCTCACGGAGCTCCGGCTGATAGCGAAGCTGAACACCAAAGCCTGATTGTACAGCGGACCATTCAAGATTGGATCATTCGCCCCCTTCTGAAGAGCACGCCGGAGGTCATCGATATCAATTCAATGGGCGGGTACGTCAAACAGTATCAGGTGTTGGTCGAACCAGGCCTGCTCCGGAAATACGGTCTGACGCTTCGTGAGGTGTTCGATGCGGTGGCGAGAAACAACGCCAACGCCGGTGGAAATATCCTCGAAAAACATGATGAGAAATATATCGTGCGAGGAATTGGACTGATCCGCTCGCTTCAGGATATTGAACGGATCGTCGTGAAGGAAACCGGTGGCACGCCGGTCTATATCTCCGATGTGGCTCAAGTGGTGATCGACCATGCGGTGCGTCATGGCGCCACGGTGCTGAACGGGGATCGCGAGGTGGTCAGTGGCATCGTGCTGATGTTGCGTGGAGGCAATGCCCGGGATGTCGTCGAGGGGATCAAGGCTCGTATTGAGGACATCCATGCTAAGCATCTGTTGCCGGATGGATTGCGCATTGTGCCGTTTTACGATCGTATTGAACTGATCACCGAAGCATTGAATACGGTGTACAAATCGTTGGCTGAAGGTGTGGTGCTCGTCGTTGTGGTGTTGTTTCTGTTTCTTGGGAATATTCGCAGTGCGCTGATCGTCGTCGGCACACTGGTGTTAGCGCCGCTGGCCACATTTATCGTCATGGGGCAAATCGGGCTGACCGCAAATCTCATGTCGCTCGGAGGGCTGGCGATCGCGATCGGTATGATCGTGGATGGGTCGGTCGTCGTCGTTGAAAACGTGTATCGCCATCTGTCGCACCATTCTGCTGCCGCAATACCGAGGCTTCAGCTGGTGACCCAAGCGGTGAAGGAAGTCGGCCAGCCGGTTGTCTTCGGGATTCTGATCATTATCTTGGTGTTTCTTCCTCTCTTGTCCCTTCACGGGATGGAAGGGAAGATGTTCAAACCGCTTGCCTATACGATCATGATCGCGCTGTTGGTGTCCCTCGTCTTGTCGCTGACGCTGTCACCGGTGCTCTGTTCGTTGGCCTTGAGGCAAGGCAGTGAAGAAGATCCTTGGATTGTCCGATTGGCTAAGCGGCTCTACGCGCCGTCTCTTCGATGGGCGCTTGGGCATCGGACCGCCGTGGTGGTGATGGCCGTCTCCGCGCTCATCGGGGCGCTGGCGTTGGTGCCAACATTAGGCTCAGAATTTATCCCTATTCTGAACGAGGGATCAGTTGCCCCTCAGACTATTCGGCTCCCCAGCGTGTCGCTTCCTGCCTCAATCGAAATCGAAAAGCGGATGCAGCAGGCGATCATGGAGTTTCCGGAAGTGGAGATGGTCGTCTCGAAAATCGGTCGTACGGAATTGGGGAACGATCCACAGGAGCCGAATGAAAGTGATCCGGTGGTTCGCTTGAAGCCGCTGGATCAGTGGACCACGGCCAAGACGATGCCGGAGTTGATGCAGAAGTTTCGCGAGCGGTTGACGACTGTCTCGGGCGCGACATTCCTGATCAGCCAGCCTATTCAGCAGCGGGTTGATGAGTTGATCTCCGGCGTACGCACGGAAGCCACGGTGAAACTGTTCGGTGACGATCTGGAGATACTGCGGAACAAGGCCCAGGAGATCGCCGAGGTGCTTGAAACCGTGCGAGGGGTTCGTGATATCAAAGTTGAACAATTATTTGGCCAACCCTACCTCACGATTGATATCGACCGCGGCAAGATTGCGCGGCATGGGATCAATGTGGCTGATGTGCGAGAGATCATCACCACTGCCATTGGTGGGGACGTCGCGACGCGTGTCTACGAAGGCCAGCAACGGTTTGAGTTGGTGGTGCGGTTCCCGGAGCAGTACCGGGACAGTGTCGAAGCGATCAGTAATATTCGGGTCAGCGATCATGCGGGCGCACTGATTCCATTGGCGGATCTCGCCACCGTGCAGTTGGAAGAGGGACCTGGCCGGATCAGCCGCGATCAGCTGCAACGGTACGTATCGATCGGGTTCAATACGCTAGGGCGAGACATCGGCGGGTTGGTTGCGGAGGCGCAGCAGAAAATTACTGACCGCGTCATGCTTCCGCCCGGTTACCGGGTGACCTGGGGCGGGTCATTTGAAAACATGCAACGTGCCATGGCCAAGCTACAGGTCATCGTTCCGATCACAATCGGCCTGATCTTTTTCTTGCTGTATTCAACCTTCAATTCACTCCGTCAGGCAACCCTCATCATCTTGAATCTGCCCTTTGCGTTGATCGGAGGGGTCGTGGCGCTGTGGCTCACCAAGGAATATCTCAGCGTGCCCGCGTCAGTGGGATTCATTAATCTCTTTGGCGTGGCGGTGTTGAACGGGATTGTGCTCGTCTCCTATATGAATAAACTTCGAGAGGACGGCCACAGTTTGGAGGAAGCGGTGACCTCAGGCGCTCTCCTTCGGTTACGCCCCGTCTTGATGACGGCGTTGGTCGCACTCTTGGGGTTGGTTCCCCTGGCGTTTGCCAACGGGATCGGCTCGGAGGTGCAGCGTCCGTTGGCGATCGTCGTCATTGGCGGCCTCGTGAGTTCAACGCTTCTGACCTTGATCATGCTGCCGGTCCTCTATCAGTGGCTCGAAGGCCGCGCGACAGGGGGAATCGCTCCAAGCGAATTACGAGGAGGATCAGTGCCTGCCGTCCATTCTGCAGCAGGGGACATTCCTCATGGCAATGGTGAGCCGAGGCCAGCTCGCCGGCCTGACGGGATGCCGTTGATATGATGGTGAAATTAGGCCGGAAAAAGGATGAGGTGAGGATGCCTACGCTCGCTGGTACCGTATGCATGGGGCTGGTTGCCATGATTGTGGGGGCACAGGTATCGATCGCTGCGCCGAAGGAGCCGGAATCAAAGATCGCCAACGTTGTAAAAGGGGAAAAAGTATTTGTTCGGCATTGTGCCGGTTGTCATGGCTCGGAAGGGAAGGGGGATGGCTATTTGCTTCTGGGGCCAGAGCCGGCCAATCTCACGAGACCGACCACGAAGAAGAAGTCCGACGTGATGCTGCTTCAGACCATTCACGAAGGAAAGCCGAATATGCCGTCATGGAAAACTCGTTTGTCTGAAGAGGATAGTCGAAACGTACTAGCGTATATTCGAACGTTAGCAAAGTAGAAAGCTTCAGCAGAATCCGCTACGCGATCCACGTGACAGTCTCCCGGTCATAGCCTGCTCGCCCCTCATAACAACTTCTTTTTAGCAGTGAATGGGTGAATACCACCGATATTGCTGACATCATCGGTGCAGCTGTGGAGGCTGTATGGTGATGGTGCCGAGGGACAGAATCGAACTGTCGACACCAGCCTTTTCAGGGCTGTGCTCTACCAACTGAGCTACCTCGGCACGGAAGGGCTTCGATCGTTCAGCGCTGGATTATTCTCATGCTCGCGAAATCAATCAACGCCGCGCGCATCTTACCAAGGTCTCACATCTGACTTCCACATCTTTCGTGTGTACGAGGTGTTTCTTCTGGTCCACATGAGTCATGACGGTTCATGACCCTTCGACTTGCTCAGGGTCTGGAACCTAGTCGAGGGACGAAATCGTCTGGGCGTCGGATCTTATGAAGCGTGTTTGGGGAGAGAGGAATGTTGAATACCCAATGTTTAATTTAATCTTGCAACTTGAAACCATTTTCCTGGATGGCGAGATACCCTTCATGAACGACGAGCGTCGCGATCTGCCTGCGCGAAGCCGCTCCGGAGAAGGTAGGAAAGGCCGCTGGCAGACTTTTTCAACATCCTGTTAGACCGGCGTGGCGCGGAACTGATGGGTGTGGATCAGGAGCTTCTGCCGATTGGGCACACCGACCTTGTCGAAAATGCTCGTCATGTGATGACGGACCGTACTGTCACTGATCGACAACTTGTAGGCGATGTCTTTGTTAGAAAGGCCTTGTCCTACCAATCGGATAATCTCACGTTCCCGCCCTGTCAAGGCATCGGGCCACGCCGGCGGCAGTGCAGGGGCGTTGACCGTCTTTGTGAGTGGGATCCCGAGGCTCCTTTCCACCATACCATTTTGTTCCCTCTGAACCTGGGCGGGGGGGGCATAGAGCGACTCAATCACCGCAAGCATGACGGCGGGCGGTTGAATCTTGAGGATGATGCCGTCGACACCGGAGGCAAATGCCTCGCGGGTGCGGTCCTGGTCGTCGAGCCCGCACAAGACCACGATTTTACTGGTTGGGGTGGACTCCCGAATCTGTGCGAGCGTGCGGGTGACCTCGCGTTCGGTCTCCAAATCCAGGATGACCACGTCGGGTCGTGTCTCTGGGGGGAACTGGTCCGCTATCTTCCACGGGTGCGGGTGCACGACCATCGGAATGGTTGCGCTATTCTCGAGAATTTTCTGTAAGCCAAGCCATACAAGGCACTGACGACTCAGAATCGCGATCGTGAGGGGTGGGATTGTGGCGCTGGACATACTGTCTCCTGGTTCAAGACGGAAAACTGGGTGCTAGTGAACTTCTCTTCATGGAGTTTCAGAGGCTAGTGTTCACATGGGAAGGGATCGATCTCCAGACTACTGGTTTTCACGCGAATCTCCCCGTGGCATGTAGCTCACAAGCGATCATGACTCTCCTCTCAAAATAGGTACAAACGATACTGCCTATTGGTAGGGTATGTAGAATTGGACTGGTGCACGTATTCAATTCATTGATTGCGCTAGCATTTTCTCATTTCTATTCCTGGCAGCCAGGCTCTCGTGAGACCTATCAGTAAGGGATGCATATTGATAGGACTATTACTGGCACAAAAGCCAAATCTACTTGTCCTGAGTCATCTAGCAGGCTGCGACTCATTTTAACCTCTGTAGCCGTCGCAGATATCGAGGTTTGGGACGACGCTGAACAGCCATGCAGGTTGCGCAAAAAGGCCGTCCAGCAAGGCCGCAGCGAGCAAAGTGGCGAATCGTAGACTTTATTCACCCGCCGACCCATCGCCTGTGTGAACAGGCGTTTGCCCAGGCCGTACGTTGAGTCTCTGAGCGAGGCGAGAACGCCGCTGGCGGACTTTTTCCGCATCCTGCTAGGGTACCAGAGACGGTAAGTCCGGCAGGGTCCTATTTGAAGCATTGGATCAGACGTGATGGGTTTAGCAGCCAATCGTTCGGATAAAGGTGCTGGTGCTGCCTACACCAGAACTCCATATTTATCTTATGGTTTAGAGGCGATGGTCTCTGTTACAAATAGGGCTGTTAGGTCCTATTTATATACGGATAGACGGCCGTATTTTCTTGAAAGAGGCTGGGACTCACGGGGCGAAGCTATGGGTACTACCTGTACACAAGAGCAGGCTGCACGGCACAAGCTAGTAACTGTACTGAATGTAGACGAGGTCGCAGGATCGAAGACCGATCGCCAATGGTATGCCATTCAGACCCATTCTCGTCACGAGAAACAGGTTCGTGACCGGCTATCGGCCGTGGGCATAGAACCCCTGCTCCCGTTGGGCAAGCAATGCCGCCAATGGTCCGACCGTAAGGTGTGGACGACGCTTCCTCTATTTGGCGGGTATTGCTTTGCCCACTTTGCGCTAGCCGGAAGTCTGACCGTTCTGCAGATACCGGGTGTAGTTCGTATTGTCGGCACGGTGAGACCTGAACCCATTCCTGCTGAAGAAATCGCCATATTCCAGCAAGTGTCGTCGGCTAACCCTATGATGGAACCCTGCGACTATCTGACTGAAGGCGCCTGGGTAGAAGTGATTAGAGGTCCGCTGGTCGGCCTCCGTGGCCAGCTCGTACGACGGGCGAGTCACCATGGGCTGGTGATCCGCGCCTCTCTCCTTCAGCGAGCGGCGCTCATCCGCATAGATACCGACGAAGTTGCGCCTGTGCAGTGAACCTTCCTTTCTTTCTCTCTACTCGTCCTACAGAAGTGGGACGATGTAGAGGAGAACTGGAAGTTATGTCAAAACTCCGCTTTAGTAGAGATCAAATAAAAGCCATACTCTTAGAGCAGGACGCCGGTCAGGTGGCGGGAGAGGTTTCTCGTCGCTATGGAATTTCCCTAAGCACGCTCTACCGATGGCGGGCGAAGTTTGCCTGTCAGGGTGAGAATGTGCAACAACCGCATGAGAAGGAGCGGTTACGTTCATTGGAAGATGAAAATCGGCGGCTGAAAAAACAATTTGCCGAGCTCACACTTGATTACGCGACGCTCCGGGCGGCCTTGATCAGAGATGTGAGGGGAGACTGTTAGCGAGAATCGATGATGGCTATCGCCATGGGTAGGCATAGGATGCGCACCTTTCTCAGCTGGATTCTTGTCGTCTCGGTAGCGCTTGGAGTGGTGGGATGCGCCAAAGAGAACGTGAATTACAAAAGCGACCTGATCGCGCCGCCTGAGTTTTTCCTCGGGCCGGAGGACGTGCTGAAAGTGACGGTCTGGAAGAGTCCGGATCTGTCGGGTGAGGTGACGATTCGTCCTGATGGCACGATCACCCTGCCGCTGATCGGGGATGTGCCGGCAGCCGGTCGGACTGCCAATATTTTGGCGAAGCGCATCGCCGAGCGGCTCACCGAATATGTCTCATCGCCGATTGTCACCGTTCAAGTAAAAGAAGTGAACAGCTATTTCATCTACGTGTTGGGGGAAGTCGTGAAGCCGGGGAAGTATCCGCTGAAGTCTTATGCCAACGTGATGCAAGGCATTGCGCTGGCCGGCGGCTTTGCACCCTTTGCGAGCAAGAACAAGATCAAAGTGTTGCGCAATGTGAAAACTGGTTCCGAAGGGCATGAAGAGAACCGTCAGATCGAAATTCCGGTGCATTATGACGATATTCTAAAAGGCATCGCCATCCCGGGAAATTTCATTCTGCAGAGCGGCGATGTCATCGTGGTGCCGTAGGTGAGTCGAAGATGGCTGCTTGCGCATATGGCAAGCATCATTCTTGGGATGGGTTTTGGATGGTGTTCGGTAAGTCAGGCGCAAACGGGTGGACTAGGCGGTGGTCAATTCGGAGGGATGCCAATTATTCCAGGAACCGAGTTTGGCGGGATCACTCAAGCCAGTTCGATTCGGGTAGTAGATGGGTTGCACGTTGTTCCCTCGGTTCAAGTTTCTGAGCGATACGACACCAATGTGTTCTTTGCACCAAAGAGTCGACTTCAAGGCCTAACACCAGAAGATGTTATCACGACAGTCGCGCCCCAAGTCAGAGGGTTATACACAGATCAGGCAAAGCTGGTGAAAGTGAATGCAGTAGTGGGGGCGGTCGGCGGTTACTATGTGAACAATACAGGACTTAATTTTGTTGGAGCGAATGCCGGTGCTGTTTTGGACATGAGTGATCTTTTGAGTCGATGGAGGCCCGGGACGAGGTTGACCATATCGGATGTCTATTTTTATAGTCCTGAGCCCCCCACGTTTCTTCTAGGCGGAGAGAGCGGGGAGTATGTCAATCCAGTGTTGGCTGGTTATCAAGCACGTCGTACTAATACAAGCTTCAATAGTGTCAGCACGTTATTACAGCTTCCGATCAACAGGACTGTCAGTTTGAGCAGCAGCTATACGAACAGCTTTGTAGATTATGGAATATCGCAAGTCCCAGGAGAAGGCAACCTGATTGGTCGAAAAGTTCAGGCCTACTCCGTTGGTTTCCTAATGCAGGTCTCTCTTCAGGACACCGTGAGAGTAAACTTCACAGGGAACGAATTTGACCTCGGCGAAAGAGGGGTATTTAGCGCGAGGGGCAGTAACCTAGGCTGGAGTCACAGATTTTCTTCTGCAGTGAGTTTCAACGCTGCTGGTGGTGTGCAAGTACTGTCTGGGGAAGTGAATGGAGTATCCCTGTCCTCGGGAAATACAATTGCACCATTTGGCAGTCTCGCCCTCCTCTGGCAGGATACCACCACGACTATTGCCCTAGGATACCGAACCGGTATTACCTCCTCTGTTCAGTCCCGGGGCGAGGCAATGCTCAATCACGCAATATCTTTAAATATGACTCAGAATACTCCGATCCAGAACTTGGTCGGTCTGCTTGCAGCGAACTATAGTGTTGCCGACGGCTACGGGGCAAGTTCGGGACCCTCTCTGTCCTGGACCACTGTGAGAGGAACTGCAGGATTTCTGTATCGGGTCACTCAGAAGACCTTTCTCATATTGAACTATAGTTATCTAAACGTTGATAACGTGATCGGAGAAAGACATTCTGCTTTTGAGAAGCATATGGTCCAGCTGAGTCTAGATCAGGCCTTCTACTGAAGAGAGAATGGTAGGACCGTACATATGCAATTGTTGACTCAAGAAGAGCTGATTAGGATCTTACAGAAAAGAAAATGGTGGATCTTGCTAAGTATCGCCGTTTGCATATTTCTGTTCTATGGAGGATGGACGATCTTTCCTAAAACATATAAATCCACTGCCATCGTGACCATCGATAGCCCGAAAGTGTCGAGGGATTACGTGAAAGGTCTGGGAGGGGCAGAGGGAAAAGGGTTCGAAGATCCAGCGACCATCGTTATGCAACAGGTGCTGCTCAGTCTTACGAATCAATCCGTGTTGATGCCCATCCTAGTGAACATAAAGCCGTATCCGCACAACGAAAATGAAACTGCGGAGACCTTAATGAAGCGTCTTCGCAGAGACATTATCGTTGCACGGCCAAGAGACGGCATCGGCGTAGGGATTTCTTACCTGCACTCGGATCCCTACGTAGCACAAGCCGTCGTCTCCCGTTTCATTCTAAATCTCCAAGAGGATAACGCGAAGCGCCGAGAGGGCTTGATAGAGACCACCACTGAGTTTCTGTCTGCCGAGCTGAGTCGGATGAAGGGAGAACTTGAGGTTAAGGAACAGGCGCTTTCTGATTTTAAGAAGGCCCATATCGGAGAATTGCCAGGCCAGATGGAGCCTAATCTGCGGACTCTTGATCGGTTGCAGGCAGATCTTACAACTTCCAGCGATTCCTTAAATAAGGCGGGTGAGCGGCTTACAGCTTTGGAAAAAGCCATTAGGGAAATCGTTGACCTCGGGACATCCGATGTGGTTCAGGTTGAGAAGAGTGGTCGAATCGGTGGTAACAAGCCTCTTGATCCTCGCGGTGCCAAATTAGAGGAATTAAAGCAAAGGCTGAGTGAGCTCTTGGGAATCTACAAGGAAAACTATCCGGATGTGATACACCTCCGAGAGGAAATTCGCCAGTTGGAGTCAGAGGCGCCACGATCGGTTGATAGCGGTCAATCGAATGTTGTTGAGAAGGCAGGCGGACAAGTTGAGGGCCATGAGAGGGCTGTCCGTAAGCCGATGGATCCATTCTTAAGAGAACTGATGAAGGATCGCGATGATGTAAAGAGTGAGATAGGTTTCCTCAAGGGAAAACAGGCTAATACAGTCCGGCAGATAAAGGACCTTGAACTTCATGTCCAACGGATGCCTGCGGCAGAACAGCGTCTTACCATCCTAGTCCGAGACTATGAAAATCTCCAGAAGAGCTATCAATCTCTTCTTGATAAGCGGGCGAATGCCAGAATTGTGGAGAATTATGAAAGTCGTCAATTCGGAGAGCGGTATCGACTCATAGAACCGGCAAACTTGCCCTATGGTGAAGAACCGCCGATACTCTTTCATTTTTTGCTTGGAGGGTTTTTGCTGGGCTGTGTCATCGGTTTGGGTGGAGCCATTGGGGTTGAACTTTTTAGGCCCGGGTTCCGTCGCCCGGAGGAAGTCGAAAGCCAACTTAGCCTTCCAGTGATCGCGTCAATTCCTCCACTCACGTGCCAGTCTGGAAACCTACATTTGATCGCAAAATGGGAATCGCACTCCATCATTGCTGAGCAATACCGAGTGGCCTCCACGCGCCTACTGATGCTGACGGATGAAAAGAAAGGCGGGGTCACCCTTGTGGCCAGCAGCATCATGGGAGAGGGCAAAACAACCACGGCAGTCAATCTGGCCTATGTTCTAGCTCATGATCTCAAAAAGTCTACTCTCCTGATCGATTGCGATTTCAAACGCCCGATGGTGCACGAATATATGGACATTCTGGTCAAGCCTGGTCTGAGTGAGGCTCTCCAAGGATACGATATTCTTGAGGATTGTATTCATCCTTATGATGATATCCCTCTCTCAATCCTGCCGTGTGGGGATCCAAAAGCTCGGCCGACCAGTATTTCTGGCATTCAGTATGTGAAGCAGATCTTGCCTGAACTAAGAGCCCGCTACGACCATGTGCTTTTGGATGGACCGCCTGTATTGACGTTCGCGGATGTCAATATTCTCAGTAGTATAGCGGACCGTGTGATACTTGTGGTGCGAGCCGGTTTGACGAGTCAAGAGATGGTACACACGGCCGTGAAACAGCTTAGAGGCAATAGCCACGTCATTGGAGCTGTCCTGACACAGGTAGAAATTGAGTTTGCACCCTATCTTGCGTACGAAAAGTATTATGCCACTAAGAACAGCTGAGGTGATGACTACTAATGGGGCTGTAGAGGTTGACCAGCTACAATTGTGCCGCTTCACTAATGGGCATGCAACGTCGAATGCATTGAGGCATAGAAGGCGGATACTTATCTTGGGTGAGGGGGGACTCGCGAGGGAGCTGTATCAAGTTGTGCTTTCGGAATGCCTTGGCCTCATGGAGATTGTAGGGGTACTAGTTGGGGGAAATGATCGAGTGAACGGGAATCCAGACATACCCGGCTTAATCGGCACCCATGAACAGTTAATTCGGTTGGTAGAAGTGCAGAAAGTAAACACCATAGTGGTATGTTTTGAAGATCGTCGTTCGGTATTACCGATTGAGCAGCTTCTGGACTTGAAGGCGATGGGGATAGACATTCTTGACGGCAATCAATTATTCGAGGAAGTCTCTGGCCGCCTCTCAGTCGATTCGCTCCGCCCGAGTGCCCTGATCTTTTCGACCGGCTTTAGACAGAGCAAGATTTCCCGTGTCATGAAGCGGTCCATTGACATACTGGGTTCAGCCGGCGGGTTGCTAGCGCTGCTACCGCTATTGGCGGTCATTGCGTTTCTGATTAAAGTCGATTCGTTAGGACCGGTGATCTATCGTCAGGACCGGGTCGGATTATACGGACGACCATTTGAGATCTTGAAATTTCGATCGATGAAACAAGGTGCGGAACAGTCGGGGCCTCAATGGGCACAAGCGGAGGATCCTAGGAGCACGCGCGTCGGGAAATGGCTGCGGAAGTTTCGCCTCGATGAGATTCCGCAGATGCTCAATGTATTAAGGGGGGAAATGAGTCTTGTCGGGCCTCGCCCGGAACGTCCGATGTTTGTACATGATCTGCGAAGGCTTATTCCTTATTATGATTTAAGGCACACAGTACGGCCCGGTATTACAGGATGGGCGCAGGTCAAGTTTCGCTATGGCGCCTCTAAGGAAGATGCCCATATGAAGTTGCAATATGACCTCTACTATGTCAAGCGGTTCTCGGTCGCACTCGATCTTGGAATTCTTGTGCGGACGATACGAGTCATGTTCGTTGGGGAAGGTGCGCACTAATGACGTTCGGCCAGCAACATCACGAGACGAGCGGACGACATGTCCTCTCATTTGATGTGGAAGAGCATTTTCAGGTATCGGCCTTTTGGTCCCATGCCAGAAGGGAACAATGGGATCGGCTGGAAAGTCGGGTAGAGCAGAATACTCTCAGGCTCATGGAGCTTCTGGCGTACTTGAGACTAAGGCGACCTTTTTTGTTCTGGGATGGGTGGCGGAACGATATCCGGGCTTGGTCAAAGCGTTGGCGAAACAAGGCCATGAAATTGCATCACATGGTTACGGACATCAGTTGGTCACCAATCAGACAACCAGTGAATTTCGAGACGACGTCAGGCGATCAAAGCGCATTTTGGAAGACTTGACAGGAGCGAGGGTGCTCGGGTATCGGGCGCCCTCTTTTTCGATTACGGCTAGAACTCTGTGGGCGCTTCCGATCTTGGCTGAGGAAGGGCATTTGTACGATTCGAGCATTTTCCCTGTCCGACATGATTGCTATGGCATGCCCGGCGCTAACCCATGGTGTCATATCCGGAAAACCGAGGCTGGTAATTTATGGGAGGTACCACCATCCACTCTGAAGGTTGGGCCGATTCGGATTCCGGTTGCCGGAGGAGGGTATTTTCGATTATACCCATATAGGCTTTTGCGCCGATTGTTGCGTTCTGTTGCGAGCCAGGGCCATCCGCTCATCATGTATCTGCACCCCTGGGAACTCGATCCTGAGCAGCCAAGAATGGACGGATCCACGCTCTCGAAATTTCGCCATTACCTGAATCTTCACAAAACGGAAGCTCGGCTACGGCGACTACTGTCTGACTTCAGATTTACCACGATTCGAAATGCGGTCAAAGAGGTAAGAGATGCTTATGACAGGTATTACGAGCCAATCGGAAATGTCCGAGGTCATGTAGTTGCATCGGGGTACAATTTCCAAACTGACAGAGACAGATCGGTTGCGCCATGGCCATTTGCACGAGCGTCTGTTCTACCTCCAGAGCCACCCGATTCTTCAGGAGGGACTTCCGTCGAGAATGTTCTTGTACAGCCGACTCACCGCCGGTCTCATAGAGCTCCTTGAACCGGTAGGAGCTATCTCGGTTATACCCCATTAACCGATAGGCTTGGGGGACATTGTCGAGTTGCTTGGCGATCCCCCCACCTTGGTCTTAATAGTTTTCTGTTTCGTCCTCATCGTTCCCACTCCTTCCGTGAAGGGAGGAACTCTACTTGACTCTCAGGTTAAGCTCTAGCTTCTACAAATGTTTTGAGTTGCTCCCTGGTTAAGAGCGTAGTAGGTTGATTTGCTGCTCGATACGGAGGGTAGTTCCGCCTGTTTGTTTGCAATCGTTCTCATGATCTGCGCAGTCTTGCGCATAGCCAGAATGCATTTCACAGTCGAATAGCACAGGGGCTCAGCGGTCACTGTAGCGTGAGAGCGTTCTGTATTCGCTTGATGTTCCAATCCATGTGCAGGACCAACGAAAACATACTCTCGATTGGGTTGAGGTGCGGGAGCGTATTGCGGAGCAACGCTGGCACCTCCAGCCGGTGCAGAACGGACAATTTCTCGAAGGCCTCGCGCAGTGAGTCCGGCACTGTTTTGTTCTAGGAGCCTGTCCGACATTGCCGAAATGGCCAGGATTTAGGGGGGCCTGAACCCTTCATCACGTGGCGATCATTGATCCTGTGCCAAATGTGTGCGTCTGATTTTTTGCGATTCCTAATGTCGGACAGGCTCCTAGTCTACAGTTATCCAGCCAATTCTTAGGGTATCTACATGGGGCGTCAGTATCATTCATTTGCTCCATGAGCCGCCAATGCGCATCGTGGGATGCGTTTTGCCAAGTGCCTTTGGAGGCTCTGGTTCCATGTCAGCTCTGTTGGTGGCGCAGCGCTGCTGCACCAGTTGCTTGTCAAACCGAGGCACATAGCCAGACTTCACAGGAGAATATGAAACTTAGTGTTGCGTCTGCGATGTTGTGGCTCATCCCAACAGCCTCAATACCTATATGTTGTACCAGCTACTTGCACCGCCTGTGCGCATCCCAATTCTAGAAGACTTCTCTGCTCACAAAGCAATAGGAAATTGTTCCTTCGGTGTGCGTGTGAGCTGTTCAGCGTCAGCGTGTTCTGAGGAGCTGTTATTATTTGTGAACTGTCGCTTGACTACGCGCGTAGCACTTCCGAAGGAAGTTAGATGATAGCCGATGTCACACATGGTGGCGTAGTGGTCTTCCCCGATGTCAATTATCCAGTGTCATCCCTCTTGGATCGAGAGGAATGGTTTGTGACCGATAGACATCGGGGTGTCTGATACGGGTGGACAGTAATGGGGATTCGGCTTTACAGGGAAGAGGATAGGAACGAGTGGGATCGATATGTCGCAACCTCCGATCATACAACCGCGTATCATCAGCTCGGTTGGAAACACGTTATTGAAAGAAGTTTTGGGCATCGCACCTACTATTTAGTGTCCGAAGGGGAACACGGAAGGATTGACGGCATACTTCCTCTGGTTCATCTGAAGAGCTTTGTATTTGGAAGCTTTTACGTATCGCTTCCGTATTTTAACTATGGAGGAGTCTGTGCGGATCGTCCCGAGACTACCAACGCACTGCTGCAAGAAGCGATTCGTCTCACAGGTGAGGCGGGGGCTACACATCTGGAGATCCGAGAGTGCCGGCCGCTTGTAGTCGGGCTGCCTTCTAAATCGGAAAAGGTATCGATGCGATTGGAACTCCCGGATTCTTCGGAGATGTTATGGAACTCATTTCCTTCAAAGTTGAGAAGTCAGATCAGGAAGCCTCAGAAGGAAGGCTTTTCCGTGAAGATCGGTGGGAAAGAGGAGTTGGACTCGTTTTATCGAGTGTTCGCGAGGAACATGAGACAGTTAGGGACTCCTGTTTATCCCAAAGAATTCTTCCATGAAATCATGAGTGTATTTCCTCGATCGACAGCTATTTGTGTTGTGCGCGAAAAACATATGCCGGTGGCTGCCGGGTTTCTGGTTGGCTTTAAAGATACGTTAGAAATTCCTTGGGCCTCTTCGCTTCGGGAATATAACCGACTTGCGCCCAATATGCTCTTGTATTGGAGCGTGTTGTCGTTCGCGAGCGAACAAGGATATAAGGTGTTCGATTTTGGACGATCGACTCCTGGAGAAGGAACGTATCATTTTAAGGCACAGTGGGGAGCAACACCTGTTCCCCTCTACTGGTATTACTGGATGCGAGATGCTGGTCCTCTTCCGGAAATTAATCCTAGAAACAGGAAGTATAGGATTGCCATTGAAATGTGGAAGCGGCTCCCATTGGTGATTACCCAGGTGGTTGGGCCCCGTATCGTGAGAAATATTCCATGAGGACTCGGAGAAGCCTTCCTCCCACAGCGGCTCCGTTTCTCTGGAGTGATCTCGGGAATGCCTTGGGTGGAACTATTTGGGGAGCGCAAGCAGTCAGACGTTTTGAGGCCGAGTTAAAAGAATACTTTGATGTTAGCCACGTGTTTTTAGTGTCCTCAGGGAAGGCAGCATTGACGTTGATTCTGCTAGCCCTGAAGTCAATGTCCACACGAAGAGAGGTCCTAATCCCTGCGTACACCTGCTATTCAGTTCCGTCCGCCATTGTTAAGGCCGGCTTGAAGATAACAGTCTGCGATGTTGAGCCAAACGGATTTGACTTCCATGGGCAGGATTTAGAGAAAAAGGTTGGGGAAAGGACTCTATGCGTAATCTCGAATCATCTTTTTGGTATTCCTTCCAGGATCAAGCCGCTGCGGAGGTTGTGCAAAAGCACTGGGGCAATCTTGGTGGAGGATGCAGCGCAGGCAATGGGGGGAAAGCTATCCGGTCGTTTTCTGGGAACTTGTGGAGATGTCGGATTTTTCAGTCTTGGTCGCGGAAAGAATCTGGCCTGTGGATCTGGCGGCATTATTCTAACTGACTCTCGCGAGATTGCTACGGCCATCAAGCAGGAGTATATCCAGCTCAGATCCCCCGGCCGCATGGAAATGGTGGGGGAATTTGTACAGTTGGTGCTGACGGCTCTCTTCATTCACCCTGCCCTCTTCTGGTTTCCACAGCGACTGCGCTTTCTCCGGTTAGGCGAGACGATTTTTCATAAAGACTTTCCTATAACAAAGTTATCCGCGATGAAAGCCGCATTCCTTCGGGATTGGCGGGCGCGGTTGGAGAAATCCAACACAATGCGTGCCGAAACGGCAGTATTGTTTGCCCAACGTCTTCGCCTTTCTCTCCCGAGCGAAGGGTCGCTTCCGTTTCTTCGCCTTCCGGTCTTGGTTCGAAGCCGGGAGGAGCGGATGCGGCTCCTTTCACTTTCGCGAGAGAAAGGGTTCGGAATGAGTGGGATGTATCCTGCCCCGGTTCATCAGATTGACGAGATTCGTTCGTTATTTCGCGAAGAGAGTTTTCCATCAGCTGAGGAACTTTCTGAGCGGCTGGTTACCCTTCCGACTCATCCATTTGTGACAGACAAGGATAAGGAGCTCATCTGTGCTCTATTAAAAGAGTTCACTATTGACGAGTGTAGGACAAACTTACCTTCTAACAATCCGGAGGACGGCTTCCCATGCGGGTTCAACAGGATCGCACGTTGTGAGGAAGGAACACCGTGAAGCTGATCCTTACGATTGATACCGAGGAAGACAACTGGGGAGACTACCGGCCAACCGGCCATACTGTTCGAAACATCGATCGCATTCCCGAGTTACAGCGGATATGCGACGCATTTGTTGTACGCCCGACGTATTTAGTCAGTTATCCAGTCGTCGAAGACGATCGTGCGGTGTCCATTCTTAGAGGGATTCTCGATCGGGGAGGCTGCGAAATTGGAACGCATTGCCACCCCTGGAATACTCCTCCTTTTGAAGGAGAGTCCAATGCGTGGAATAGCATGTTGTGTAACCTCCCGCCATCATTGCAATACCGCAAGATCCAGACGCTACACGATCTGATACTCCGACGCTTCGGAGTCACCGCTACCTCCTTCCGCAGCGGTCGATGGGGCTATGGACCGGAGGTGGCGCGTGTTCTCCACGCTCTTGGTTACAAGGTAGACAGCTCAATTACTCCATACTACAGCTGGGCTGATAGCGGCGGCCCAGATTTCTCTGATATCGGACCAAGTCCTTATCTATTTTCGGCAGATTTTCCCTATGGGGTTGCTAATCCCGGAGCAGAAGGGCTTATTGAGATACCTGCAACAGTCGGGTACTTGCAGGACAATTTCGAACGATCCAACCGAATCCTCAAGACACTGACTCGAAATCCGATCAAGCGGTTTTCGTTATGGGCGGTGCTGTCCAAACTTGGTTTTGTCAACCGGCTCTGGCTTTGTCCTGAGTTGTGTGATGGGCCGGAAATGATTAAGTTGGCCCGCAGGATGATGAAGAAAGGTTTCCCAGTCCTTAATGTATTTTTTCACTCTCCTACGCTTCAGGCCGGACTGAGTCCCTACACCAAGACGCCAGCGGATGAACACAACTTTCTCAACCGGCTTATTATGCTTCTCCGATTTGCGAGGGATGCTGGCATTGAATCACTTACTCTGTCAGAGGTAGCCAAGCTAATTAGAGCTGATTTTGATCTCTCATCGTTTGAATCAACGAGTCGAAGCTGAGGAAGTTGGAACGATGTGCGGAATTGCAGGACTGTATGCCAATCTTCCCCTTGATCGCCTCGATCAAGAGATCAGGAGAATGACTGACTCATTGAGTCATCGAGGGCCGGATGATGTCGGTTATCATCTTGATAGGCGGATCGCTCTAGGGCATCGGCGATTGAGTATCATTGATCTGACCGGAGGGCATCAACCAATTTTCAACGAGGATCGAACCCGTTGTATCGTCTTTAATGGGGAGATCTTCAACTACAGAGAGCTGAGAACCGAGCTTCAAGCAAAGGGCCATCACTTCTCTACACAGAGCGATACCGAAACAATCCTGCATGCATATGAAGAGTGGGGTGAAATGGCGCTTCATCGCCTACGAGGGATGTTTGCCTTTTGTATCTGGGATGCGCGTGAGGAGACTCTGTTTCTGGCACGGGATCGATTTGGGATTAAGCCGCTCTTCTATGCATTCGACCAGGGGAAATTCCGGTTCGCTTCTGAGATGAAAGCGATCCTCTGCGATCCGGATTTTAAACGGGATGTGGATCCTGAAGCGATTGCCTCATATTTCCTCTTCTCCTATATTCCAGCTCCACTTACGATTTATCCGCAGATCAGGAAGCTCCTGCCTGGACATTCCTTAATTGTCAAGAATGGGCAGTTGGCTGAGAAACAGTACTGGGACGTGCATTTTGAGCCGAACCATCGGAAAAAAGAACGGGTATTTATTGAAGAGTTTATGGAGCTTCTGGAAGAGTCGGTTCGGATGAGGCTCATCAGTGAGGTGCCGCTCGGAGCTTTTTTGAGCGGTGGAATCGACTCGAGTACAGTCGTGGCACTGATGAGCCGAGAGCTGCGGATTCCAGTCAAAACGTTCACCATCGGTTTTGGAGGAGATATTGGTGAGTTTGATGATGAGAGACGCTATGCCCGGTTGATGGCTGAGCAATGTGGGACCGAGCACACGGAACTAGAGGTGTCTCCCAATTTCGACGGACTAATCGAAGAAATTGTTCGCTGTTTTGACGAGCCATTTGCCGATGATGGAGTGATACCTGCCTACTATGTATGCAAGCTTGCCCGCGAGAAAGTGAAGGTAGCGCTATCCGGCCTTGGCGGAGATGAAGCATTCGGTGGTTATGAGCGACACCTCGGTTTTTATCTAGGCCAGTATTTTCAGAAGTTGCCCAGGCACTTCCGTGGGAAAGTTGTTCAAGGGATTATCGAGCGACTTCCGGAGTATCGATCGGGATGGTTTCGCACGGATCATTTAAAAAGGTTTATCCGATCGTCCTTGTCTGGTGCTGCGGAGCGATATCTCGGCTTCAGTACCAAAATCAATCCGCGATATTCCCTTGATCTCTTCCCCGGACAGGGCAAGGTGCTCCGGGATGCGTTTGCGTCCGCTCAAGATCGCTTCCTGAAGTACTTCGACACGGATAATGCGTCAGACCCACTCGATAAAATGTTCTACACTGACATGAAAATGTATCTTCCTGACGACATTCTCGCTTCAACTGATCGACTGAGCATGCGCCATGGTTTGGAGGTGAGGGTGCCATTTCTCGACCATCGGCTGGTGGAGTATTGCGCCACGATTCCAGCTGAATTGAAACTGAAGTGGTTCCAAAAGAAATATCTCCTGAAGCGGGCAGTTGAGCCGATGCTGCCTCCCGAGGTGATCACCCATAAAAAGCAGGGGTTCGTTGGACCGACCGACCGGTGGCTTCGTACGGACTTGAGGCGTTTCACAAGAGAGCGTCTTTCAGAGCAAGTGCTTCGTCGTCACGGCCGCTTGAATCCAATTGTGGTCACCCAGGTTCTTGATGATCATGAGGCAGGGCGAGAGAACAATGACTCCTTGATTTGGTCTCTGTTGATTTTTCAGGTGTGGCATGAGCAGTACTTGCATTGAAGTACTGCATGAGGAAATTCCATGTCGATCGCTGCCGTTCTGTTCTGGTTCTCTTTGAGCGGGATTGCATACGCCTATCTCGGCTATCCGCTGATCCTCAAAGTTTGGGCTTTCTTTGCGAAACGATCGCAATCTGATCCGGTGTCTGGCGTACTTCCCAAGGTCACCTTGATCGTCTCGGTTTTCAATGAGGAACAAGTCATCGAGGAAAAGATTGTCAATACGCTGATGCTGGATTACCCAAGAGATCTGCTGGAGATTGTCTTTGTTTCTGACGGATCAACTGATAGGACAGACGAGATCATTTCCCGGTATGCTGACTGCGGGGTGATGCTGCGTCGTTACGAGGGAAGGATCGGGAAGACCGCCTGTCTGAATAATGCGGGCCCCTTAGCACGTGGGGAGATCATCGTCTTCTCCGATGCGAACTCGAAGTACGATCAGGAAGCAATCCGAGCTTTGGTGTGGCGTTTCTCAGAAGACCGGGTCGGTTTCGTGACCGGACGGACTCGATATCTTTCTCCTGAAGGAAAGAAAAAGTGTGAATCCGTGGGTTCCTATACCAGTTTTGAGAGCGAAATCAAGCGACTGGAGAGCTTAATCGGTTCTTGTGTCGGAGCCGACGGGGCGATCTTCGCGATCCGAAAACAGCTTTATCGTCCACTCCAGTGCGCCGACATCAATGATCTGGTCATTCCCTTGAAAATTGTGGCACAGGGATTTCGTGGGAAGCTTGAAGAAACGGCCTTCTGTTTTGAAGAAACTGTCAAGACGGAAATGCAGGAGTTCCACCGTCAGGTCAGAATTATGAATCGAACTATCCGAGCGCTCGTTAATCATGCCTTCTTATTAAATCCCATCCGGTACGGCTCCTTTGCATTTCAACTTTTCTCTCACAAGGTGAGTCGATTGCTCGTTCCTTTCTTCCTTCTAGCACTCGTTGCCACAAACCTGATGTTGATCCTTGAGGGGCCGATTTATCTCCTTGCTGGTTTCACTCAGGCGTCCTTCTATTTGATGGCGATGGGAGGCGTCGGACGGTGCCCAGGATCGATAGCTCGGCTAATGGCCCTGTCTCGCACCTTCACAATGGTGAACTTAGCAATACTGTACGCCTGGCTGAAATATGCGAAAGGGGAAACGTATGTTACTTGGATGCCGGCACAACGGTAACAACGCGTGACTCACGAGAGGAGAGATGAAAATGCTTCATGTAGTTGAAGCTCGATGGTCAAAACGATTGAAACACACACTACCCGTCGGATCCGCCGATTGACCAGCGGTAGATTCGGTCTATTTTTCCGCGAATGCGAGCAACACAACCGTGTCCCAATACCGGTAGCGAACGAAGTCGTTAGATCTGCAGAACTACCATTCGAAGCCAGGCTCTCACATGGAATAAGAGTACTGCACGTTCCATATTCAAGCGTACTTCGATAGCCATGAAATTTTCCTGAGCTCGTGGAAGCGGTGGCGGTGCTTTACGAAGACCAACCTGTCGGCTTTCGGGCGTACCCACGGATCTGTCAAAACTCAAGGCGTGTTCTCTGTCCGAGTGGACTTGGTCGGTTGAGAACACGGTCGACGGCTATGGTCTTTATGGATTAACCCGTTGGGATGCCGTCAGCTTCTACAGCCGAGTTCTTCCGCTTGTTTCGTATTATTGACGGATTCGGAGCGGAGGCGAAACGAATTGTCGTTATGTTTGGCTGGCAACAGTCAGATGTGGCTGTCCGAGTGAGTCCGAGGGTCTATTTATATTATATATAAAAGGAGGACAACGATGATCACTCCGACTAAAGGTTTCCGAACAACGATCGGGAACACTCATGATTACCTTCTAGAGATTGGTGTCACTGATCTTCCTCCACTCACAAGCCCGTTTGATCCTGGGTATGACCCGGTGACTTTGGAGAGCCATCTGGAACAGAGCGGGCATCTGATCTCCTCCCTCAAATTATCGATGGCTTGCTGGCAGGTGGCCAATGAGACGGCAACGCGCAGGAAGGTTACCGCCGCCCGCCGCCTGAATATTCCGGTCTGTACCGGAGGTGGGCCGTTCGAGGTTGGGGTGTATTTTGGGAAGTTGGCACACTATCTCGACCTATGCGCGGACATCGGGGTGACAAGCATCGAAGCAGGGGCCGGATTCATTGAAAATGTATTGGATCCTATAGAGGTGATTCAGCTCGCCTCCGATCGGGGTCTCACCGTTCAGTTCGAGATCGGTGACAAGCATGGGGGTACGTTTACGGAAGACGTTGTCCAAGAGCTGGTCGATCAAGGGAAGCGGTGGCTCGATGCCGGAGCTAAAAAGATCGTGGTCGAGGGGAGGGAGAGCGCGCAGGATGTGGGACTTTTTGATGGGAAGGGAAAACTAAACGCCAGCTTTGCGGAGCGGTTTGTCGAAGCCTATGGGATGGAGCGGACGATCTTTGAATCGCCGAACAAGCCGAGCCAGTTTGCGCTCCTTAATCATTTCGGGCCATTGGTGCAGCTGAGCAATGTTCGTTTAGAGGAGTTGCTTCGAGTGGAGATCTATCGAAGAGGATTGCACTCGGATGCATTTCGACAAGAAAAACTAAGGCCAAAGGGGCCGTCCGCTAACGGTGCCTGCACATCGGGGAGAATGAAATGAAAGGAACAGTCATCATCGATTGTTTCCCGGAGAGGGCGGAACGATACCGAGACCAGTATGCGATTGTCGCCATCGATGTCATTCGGGCAACCACCACGGCAACTACGGCAATCAGCCTCGGAAGGCGAGTGTTTCCAGCTCAGACGGTCGATGATGCGGTGCAAATTGCATCGACTCTGCAGAGGCCGCTTTTGGCCGGAGAGCTGGGAGGAAACATGCCTGTTGGCTTTGATGTGAACAACAGCCCAGCTCAGATTGCTCAGCGGAACGATTTATATCGACCGATAGTGTTGGTTTCGTCGTCAGGGACACAGCTCCTTCTCAAGGCGGTCGGGGCAGAGGCCGTCTACATTGCCTGTTTTAGAAACGTGTCTGCTGTCGTCCGACATCTGTCTGGACGACATCGGAGGATTGCCGTGCTTGGGGCTGGAACGCGTGGCCAGTTTCGCCGGGAGGATCAAATGGCCTGCGCCTGGATTGCGGAGCAGTTGGTCGCATCAGGCTATTTCCCCGAGACGGAGGAAACCAGCTCCTACATCACTCGCTGGAGTGGGAGGAGTCCGGATGAAGCTCGTTACGGGAGGAGCGCCGATTACCTGAGGCGATCGGGGCAAGTACAAGATCTGGAATTCGTCCTCAGTCATATCGATGATCTCGACACGGTTCCTTCATTGATAGACGGCGAATTGATCCCGGTCATGGGGCGAATAGCAGCGACCCAACGGGCGATCTGACTATAGGTTTGGATGAAGAGACAAGGGGAACGGGGGATGCAATTCCAGAATACCGCTATGCCGGTTGTAGTCGTGAACTGCAAGTTGGGAGGGCTCGCAATTATGCGCAGCCTTGGGGCGCACGGTATTACTCTTTATGGGGTCGATGCAGATCCCAACGCTCCGGGAATGCTCTCGCGATATTGCAAACGGCGTATAGTTCAATCCTTCGACGAAGACTTCCCAGAGCGGCTTCTGGCGGCCCTACTTAGGGTAGGAGAGGAAATCGGAACAACGTCGCTCTTAATCCCTACGTCCGATGAGACCACTGTGTTTGTTATGGACCATGCCATGGCGTTGAGCCGGTGGTATATCTTTCCGAAAAACGAGCCTGGCCTCGTGCAGAAGCTGATCAGCAAGAAGGGGATGTACGAGCTCGTGACTCGGCACGGTGTGCCGACGCCATTCACACTCTTCCCTGAACGCCTGGATGAGGTGGAGGCGGCCCTGCCGCAGGTGAAGTTTCCTCTGATGTTAAAAGGGATTTACGGAAACCGACTTCAGGCGAGGAATAAAAAAAAGATGGTCGTCGTCAACTCTGCGAAGGAGCTGATGGAGCAGTATCAGGAAATGGATGAACCGGGATTTCCTAATCTGATGCTGCAGGAGTATATCCCCGGGAGGGACGACCAAATCTTCATTTTCAACGGGTATTTCAACCAGGCATCCGACTGTTTAATCGGGTTTACCGGTTTCAAAATCCGGCAGGCCCCTATCCATGTCGGGTGCGCCTCGCTCGGGGAGTGTCGGTGGAATGAGACGGTGGCGAAGATCACAACGGACTTCATGAAGGACATTGGCTATCGAGGCATCCTCGATATTGGATATCGATATGACCCTCGTGACGGGCGATACAAAGTGCTCGATATCAATCCCAGGGTGGGGCAGGCGTTCCGCCTCTTTGTCGCTGAGAACGATATGGATGTGGTCAAAGCGCTGTATCTTGATCTCACAGGGCAGCGACAGCCAATGGTGATTCCGAGGGAGGGACGTCGCTGGCTGATCGAAGATTTTGATCTGGTCTCTTCCCTTCATTACCACCAGGAAGGCACCTTAACTTTTCGTGAGTGGCTTCGTTCGTTCAAGGGAGTACAGGAAGGGGCTTGGTTCAATTGGAAGGATCCATATCCCTTCGTCAAGATGGTCAAAGATCTTCTCAAGCGTGCGGTGTATTGGAACCTCAAGTGGTTAGGTCTCGCGAAGTCTTCATAGAACATTACGATGTGGAACGCCTATTCACCTTCAAATTCCTTGGGGCTCCGTGGGCATATGCCACAGCTCGACGGACTTCGGGGTATGGCGGTCCTCATGGTTTTTGTGAGTCACTGGATTCCCTGGGCGTATCAGTTCGGCCTGCCTTGGGGAAACTTCGGTGTGGATCTGTTCTTCGTCCTCAGTGGATTTCTGATTACCCAAATCCTCTTGGAAGGCCGACGCTGTATTGAGGAAGGACAGAGTCTTTTTCTGACACTTCGCCAATTCTTCATCCGTCGGACTCTCAGAATTTTTCCCTTGTACTATACTTTTCTCATTGCATACGGAGCCACATCCCAAAATTTGGTGAATGAGCTGACGCCCTGGCTATGGACCTACACCCTTAATCTCTTTCGCGTCCTGGTCAATAGTGACTGGGGTGGACCAATTTCACATCTATGGTCGTTAGCAGTGGAGGAACAGTTCTATCTAGTCTGGCCGTGGGTCATCCTTCTAACACCACGTCGTTTCTTGCTTCCAGTTCTTCTGTTGTCAGTCCTGGTCGGTCCAGCAACGAAGATAACTTTAGCAATGAATGGGGTATCAGACCGGGCGATCAGATTTTTCACGCTATCTTGTCTTGACACGTTAGCGTTAGGTGGGCTGCTCGCTTATGGTGTGAGCAAATTGGGGCTGCAGGCCGTTGTGAGATCACGCGCTACGGATATGCTCCTCTGGATTGGTTTACCAACCTTCTTTTCTGGCATGGGGCTCCGTTTTGCAGACGCGGCGTCGAGCTGGCCGATGATCCTGGAATTATCCGGCGAAACGCTGCTTTGTGGGTGGACGGTGCTTCGCGCAGCTCAAGGATTCGGAGGGCCGATGGGATATGTGCTGGGTTCGCCCTTGCTCGTCTATCTGGGCCGGATTAGTTACGGACTGTACGTGCTTCACAAGCCGATTCCGATGATTCTTGAGAAGTTTGGCATAGGGTTGAATGGTATCCCACTCGCAGCTCATTTCGCCCTCTATACTGGAGTTGCCATTTTAATGGCATCTTTGTCTTGGCATTTATTTGAGAAACCCATCAACGCGCTGAAAGGGTATTTTCCATATCGCACCACAGTCGGTGAAGAGGGTCCATCTCGCAAACGTGTATTTCTCGTGGACCGAGGAGTCAGATAACAATGAAGGAAATAGAGCTACGAACGGGTATTTGGCATGACGATCATTTTGTGCGGTTAACATTTCCGGATTCATGGGACGTCATCACGCACTGGCCCAACACCCCGCCTCGACTGACAGATAATCAGATCACTGAGCGAATCAATTATCCGATCGGGCAAGCGCCATTGAGAGATCTAGCAAAAGGAACAAAATATCCCGTCATCGTAGTAGACGATCTGGCAAGACCGACTCCCGTTTCCCGAATCATGCCATTCCTCCTGAAGGAGTTCGAGATCGCTGGGATCCAACCTCATGGTATCCGGGTTTTAGTGGCGACGGGGACTCATGGCCATCAGGACCCATTGGCATTGGCAAACAAAATTGGCCCGACGGCCTATGAGCGTTGCCGCGTGATCGTTCATGATGATTTAAAAAACTCCGATTTCATTGGGACGACCTCCTTTGGGACACCGGTGTACGTCAATGCCGAGCTGCGGAAGGCTGATCTGATCATTGGAGTTGGTGGCGTTTATCCGCAACACACCACAGGATTCGGCGGAGGTAGCAAACTCATATTAGGCGTCCTTGGACGAAAGTCAATTCGGACGCTGCACTTCCGGCACAAGGGTGTTGGAGGAACTTACAATATCGATAATGACTTCCGGCGAGATGTCACCGAAATAGCCAGCCTGGTCGGTTTGAACACAATGTACACCATGCATATCAACGATCGCTTGGAGGTCGTTAGTCTTATGTGCGGCGATCATTTTAAATATTATCCGGAAGCCGCCGAATATTCGAAAAGTCGTTACACTGCTCCATTGCCCGACGATGCGGACGTCGTGATCGTGAATGCTTTCCCTTCCGATGTATCGTATACATTTGTCCGAAAGGCCATGAAACCGATACGGTGTGCTCCCCAAGGTGCCATGAAGATCGTGATCGGATCCATGTACGAGGGGATCGGCAGTCACGGCCTTTTCCAGCAGGGATTGAGTGAGCGAGCCAGAGCGTACAAGGCATTGTATAACCGGGTGAGGGTGATGCAGCCTAGGGTAATTCTTCAGAAGATCATCAAGAACGTATTCTTTCGGAGGCAACCTCCGGTTCAGTCGAAGAATGACGTTCCTGTCGACCCGACGGTAGAACCAATGTGGCTGTACCGGCCCGAAGGGGCGGTGGCCCCAATCCAAGTTCTTGATGGTGTTCTTATTGTGAGGGCCTGGGAAGTGATTCTCAAGGCAATTCATGACCGGTATCCGGGAAACAATCCAGTGCGGGTCAGGATTTATCCTTGCGGCTCGTTGCAGTGCCTGGATACGCCGGCGGTTCAGGATCAGGCAGCGGGGGATTGATGAAATGTGCTTGAGAAAAGTATGGCTAAGGATCGAACGACTGATCGCACGGGCGCGAAAGATCTTGGAGGTAAAGCGTAATTCCTCTGGGCAGATCTATGTCCAAGATCGTGTGTCGGAATATCAGGGAATCTGGAGGGCCGTGGCGGAGAAGATTGGCGCAAGATTCACGATTTTAGAAGACTCTGTTTGGGAGCTAGAACTAGACGGGAAGAAAACCAGGTTTAAAAACTACTTAGTTGAATTTGACAGTCCTGTCACGCTCGAGATCGCCGGAATGAAGCCTCTCATTTACAAGCTGTTCTCGGAACATGGCTTGCGAGTGCCAGACCATCAAGTTTTTCAGTTGGATGATCTAGACCGTGCCTGGGAATTTGTTAAGCGATACCCTAGTGGTTGTGCGGTCAAGCCTGCCAGCGGTACATCATCGGGCCAGGGTGTCACGACCCATATTCAGACGAAACGTGAGCTTCGAAGGGCCGCAGTCTTGGCGTCACTGTACGGACAGGAACTGTTGATAGAGCCGATGATTCCCGGGGAATGTTACAGACTCCTCGTACTAGACGGAGAAATCATCCATGCTGTTCGTCGGCGAGGACCGAGAGTTGTGGGAGACGGGTTTTCGACCATGGCAAGTCTGATTCGGGCTGAGAACGACCGCCGGATGGAGAGAGGCGAACAGGTTCTGGATATTGATCAGGACTGTCTGTTCACGTTGGGATATCAATATCTCTCTCCGGAGTCTATTCCTGCCCAAGGGCGCACCGTCATCGTTAAGAGCGTGAATGATCCCCACAAAAAATACGTCGAGGTTCGTACTGTCTACAACGAGGCCGTCACCGACATGATATGCGACTCACTAAGGAGCGATGCAGAGTCTGCTGCAAAGATCTTGAATTCCAGACTTGTCGGCGTGGACTTCATTACAGTTGACCCGACGGTCCCTCTCGCACAAAGCGGCGGTGTGATTAATGAGGTGAACACGACGCCCGGCCTCCATCACCACTACGATGCTAGACTAGAATCCTATCCGGAATCGGCTCTTCGGGTGGCTCAAACCTTATTAGGTCGATAGTCAGACATGACGAAAAAGATTCTGCTGGTTGCATACCATTTTCCGCCGAGCATCGAAGTGGGCGGATTACGGATTGCCAATTGGTGCAGGCATCTGCCTCAGTATGGCTGGACTCCTTATGTCCTGACCGTCATGGATAAGCATCTTGATAAAGTCGACCCTGAGAATCTGAAGTATGTCGGATCGGTCAAGGTAGTGAAGGCCGGCCTTATGCCCAGGTTGTCATCCGGTTATCTGGCGGTAAAAAAGTCCATGCAGAGGCTGTGTTGCAGGCCGAATAGACCAAGGGGCCTGTCTGAGGACAATTCTGAGTACTATATGCCTTCTAACCCGTCTGTCGATTCCATGGTGGAGACCATGGTTCAGAGACTGCGGCGGTATATTCGGTCGTTTCTAATGCTTCCGGATCAGCACAGAAACTGGATATTACCTGCCTTGATCCAGGGACTGCACATGATCCGGCACGAGAAGATAGATTGCGTGTTGACGTCCGGTCCGCCGCATTCGGCCCATCTGGTGGGATGGGTGTTGAAGCTGATCACGGGCGTACGGTGGATTGTCGACTTCAGGGATCCCTGGATGACTGGCGGTACAAAAAAACTGTACTCGAACTGCGGGATGTCTTTGAGAATCGATCGATGGCTGGAATGGCACGTACTTCAGAGGGCTGACTTGGTAGTCGCGAATACGGAACGTTTATCCAAAGAATTCCAAAAGGCTTATGGCGGCCAGTTATCTAATCGGTCTGTTTGCATCGCAAATGGGTTTGACGCGGAATTCTTCTCCCGCTTTTCGCAAGTAGGGAAAGAGAACATCTTTACGATAGTCTATGCCGGAACGCTGTATTTCGGAAGGACGCCAGAGCCTGTCTTTCGAGCGGTCTACGAGCTGATTCAGGAGGGATGTGTGGATCCCCGTAGAATTCGCATTCGGCTGGTTGGCCAATGCCGGTCTATCGACGGCGGATCAGTTGAGAGGATCATTCAACATTATAGGCTGGACAGCATCGTCGAGGTGTTGGATTCAGTCTCTTATGATCGTGCTGTCGAGATGGTGAAACAGAGCCATCTTGCACTTTTGCTGGCACCTAACCAGCCGTATCAGATTCCAGCGAAGGTATATGATTACATGGGAATCGGCACCACGGTACTCGCGTTGACGGAAGATGGTGCAACGAGCGATCTCGTCCAAGCTACAGGTATTGGCGCTGTTTTTCTGTCTTCTGATGTGGCCGGCATCAAGAAGTTCATTGTTCGTTCCATGAATTGTCCCGCCGATGCTGTTCTGCCGGCGAAGAATCGGACAGTTGCCGATTACGAGATCCGATCCCTTGCCCGCTCCCTTGCGCATCACCTTGACCAGATCATCGGTCGTACCGAATACGCCGCAGGGGTTCAGGAATTGAGGAGTCGACTGTGATGCGGCTTGAAATTGACAGGTCAACCGGGGCGGAATGGTTGCAATGGATTAAACAATTCGAAGGTAACATCTACCACAGTCTTGAGTGGGTCGAAACTTGGCGATCCGACCGTGCGTCCCCACTATTTTTTCGCGGGCTGGATGAACAGGGCCGATGTGTTGGGATCGCACTCGCGATTGAGCGGCACTCTTCGAGGCCGATAGTTGGCCGCGTTCTGAAGCGCCTTGATTTCGAGACCTTTCCAGCCGTCCAGGGGAATGATCTCGAGTACGCTCGTGTGATGATTAACAAGATAGTCGAGTTTGCTCAAGCTGGGGGATATCGTGGTCTCACGATGCAGTCCCACTACTCTGGCGTACCTCTCTCTAATCTGGATGGGCTCGGGCTTGTTGCTACGCCGAGGATCGAATTCCTCATCGATCTAACAATCTCCGAGAATGACCGATGGAAACAGCTTTCAACTCACCATCAGCGGAAGATCAAAAAGGCTAGCAGGCACGGTCTAGTGTTTGAGGAGGCTTGTTCGGTCGAGGCCATGCAGGAGTTGCGTCGGCTTCAGATCGGTTCGCGCGATCGGAGGGTGGAGCGAGGAGAGCATTTCGGCCTTCAGGACGAGGCGTTTTATGAGCAGATGGGTCGACGCTACTTTGAGAGAAATCTTGGTCGTCTCTTCCTGATGCGCTACGAAGGCCGTCCTGTCTCGGCTGCGTTCATTTCGATCTATTCGGGACGAGTCTTGTATGTGCTCGGCGGTAGTGAGCCGAAGGGGTTCGAACTGGATGCCCCAGCGGCGCTTTTTTGGAGCGTGCTCAATCGCTGTGCAGAACTTGGATGCAGGGAGTTCAATTTCGGAGGTGTCCCAGCTTCGGCCAAAGATCCGCAATCCGTTGCGCACGGGCTATACCGATTCAAGGCTGGCTTTGGAGGACGTCAGGTTATGAGGGTGAGCGGGGCAATGGAGAACCTTCAACCAGGTCTGAACGGGCTGGTTAATGCGGTGAAGCAGCTATGGATGTCTTAGTATCCGTGGGGGATTCCAGTATACAGCGATGCTGGGAGTTTGAGCCTTATATGTCAGGGGGAGATTTGTGCGATCGGTGGATGTGAACAGTCTGGTAAATGCGGTAATGCGACGATGGACGTTTTAGTAACGGGAGCAGATCAACGCCAGGGCCTCGCAGTCATTCGATCGCTTGGGCGGCGTGGTGTGTCGGTTGTGGCGGCTGGTCCTGCCCGCGACAGTCTCGGATTTCACTCCCGCTATGCATCGGCTCACTGGGTATACCCTGAACCCGTGGAACAGCCTGATGCATTTGTGCAATCCATCTGCGAAGCAGCGCGCAAGTTTCAAGTTCGGTGTGTGATCCCGGTCGTGGAATCCACCCTGACGGTCCTGAATGAAAGACGGGATGTGATTGAGGCCCATGTTCCGCTCGCCACTGCATCCCGGGAAGCGGTAGCACTGTCGTTGGATAAGCGACGTCAATTTCTTTTGGCTCAGCAGAACGAGATTCCGATTCCCAAAACAATCTTTCCAGACTCAATCCGGGAGGCTGAACGCCAGATTGGAACGTTCCGTTTTCCGGTTGTCGTTAAGCCTGATCAAAAGCCTCACGGTAGTGCCGTGCCTGCGGATTCTTTCAAAGTGACATTTGTGAGAGACTGGGAGGCTCTTCGGCAACTGCTCGAGATCTATGAGCGGCATTCAGTTGTACCGATTGTTCAAGAGCTTTGCAGGGGGCACGGGATCGGATTTGGCGTCCTGATGCATCGCGGCGAAGCGCTCGCCTGTTATCAGTATCACCGTGGCCGAGAGCATATGCCAACTGGAGGTGTGCCGGTGCGGTATGAAAGTATGCCTATATGGCCAAACGTGCAGGATTATTCGGTTCGTTTTCTCCGAGCGATGGGCTGGGAGGGTGTGGCCCAGGTGGAATGGAAGGCCATACCGGGTACGCAGGATGTTGCATTAATGGAAGTGAACGGCCGCTTTTGGGCGTCACTTCCGGGATCGTTGCACACGGGTATGGAATTCCCATTTTGGCTTTATGAGACCCAAATGGGGCGTCCCATCAGATACAACCAGACCTATCCTGTGGGGATCGCGAGCAGATATTTATTGGCTGACTTGAAGCGGCTGGAGTTGGTGCTTCGCAATGATTATCTCATTAGCAGTGTGCCGTTGCCGCCAAAGCGTAGAGAGATTTTTGATTTTATTCTGGATGGTTTTCGCTGGTGGGTCAAAGGGGATATTTGGTCCTGGGACGACCTGCTGCCCGGTCTATATGAGTGTCACAAGATCGCTAAATATTTCTGGGGCCGCTTGAATCCGAAGTCAGTTTTTGCAAAGACGTAATGGTGAGACCATTAAGATGCATACGCGTTTTGTCCGACATGTTAGCCTGCCGCTGTACCATTGGTGGCATGGGTCTGATCTCTTAAAGAACATTCGGAAATTCCAGGAATCTCAGTGGTTCGCTCAAGAACGACTCCAAGCAATGCAATGGGAGCGGTTGAGCCGGCTTCTCAACCATGCCTATCGGCACGTTCCGTACTACCAGGACACATTCAGGGAGATTGGGGCCGAGCCCGGGGATTTCCGATCCCTTAAGGATTTCGCCAAATTCCCCACAGTCACGAAGCGGATTCTCCAAGAGAGACTTGCAGATCTTACCGCCTCAAACATCACGCGTGCTGAGCTGGTGAAGGGAGTCACCAGTGGCTCGTCGGGGCAGCCGACCCATTATATTCAAGAAAAGTCCAGCAACCGAATCCGGACAGCCGCAGGGAAAAGGCTCACCGGAATCGCTGGGTATGATCTTGGTCAGAAGCTGTTCTATTTATGGCGCGATAGCCCCTTTATCATAGAAGGAGATCAGGTCAGGCTTGCCACAGAAGTGCAAAAGAGGCCTTCTTCTGTCTTGGGGAAGTTTAAACAGGCGATACATAGCCGTTTTGGGGTGGAGAACCAGACCCTAAGAGTTGATCCCACTTTGATGACCGAGTCCGAGATGGCCAATATGTACGAACAACTGAGATTGTTTAAGCCGGACGTAGTGATCTCCTACGTCAGTACACTCTACATGTTCGCTCAGTATCTCGATAGCAATCGTTTGGTGGGAGAGATTGCACCACGCTCCGTGATCGTCTCCTCCGAGACACTGTATCCCTACCAGCGTGAGTTGCTGGAACGGGTCTTCAGATGTTCGGTCTACAATCGATATGGTCTCAGCGAGACGGGGATTGTGGCTATCGAGTGTCCCGTGCGTCAGGGGCTTCATCTCAATCAGGAGATTCTTCACATGGAGTCTGTTCCGGATCTGGCAGGGAGCTCGCAGCTGGTTGTTACGGATCTGATCAATCACGGGATGCCCTTGCTTCGGTATGAGACGGGTGACTCGGGTCGGGTTATCGAGGAGCGTTGCGCATGTGGCCGTGGTCTGAGCCGGATTGTGGATCTCAGCGGACGGATCATCGATCTGCTTCCAACTCGTATGGGTGGCTATGTCAACGGACAGCTATTTGCGACGTTTCACTGGATCGAGGGGGTCAAACAGTATCAAGTTATTCAGGAAAAGCTCGACGCATTTAAGATTCGGATTGTTCAGACCCCTGCCTTTGTCGAGACCAATCTAACCCCCATGATCGAGATCATTCGAAAACGGTTCGGTGGAGATACTTCGATTGCGGTCGAATACGTGGAAAGCATCCCCTTCACTCGGGGGGGGAAGTACAAACTTGTCGTCTCCGAGGTGAAAACGCAAGAGGTGCAGTGATGATCAGGGCCGCCTCAAGATCGCTCAAGTACTATTCCTCCTTCATCGACTATGAACTGCTCAAAATCTATCTAGCTAGGTCGCGATCTGAAGATCAGAGTCCCATGAGCCATATCGCCGCAGCAGTCCAGTGGATTTGCAGGGCCCAGGATGCGTTTGAATGCGGAGGAGTCGCCCGCAGCTACTCCATGATCTACCATCCCTACTTTGAGAGAAGAGGCTGGGCTGCTCCGTATCCGGAGACCACCGGCTATATCATTCCAACTCTCTTCAACTATGCTCGCCTGGTTCACAGACAAGAATTTGCCGATCGGGCCGTTCGGATGGCTGATTGGGAATGCCGGGTCCAGATGCCAAATGGAGCGGTCCAAGGTGGCGTAATTGATCAACCGCCCAGTCCTGCGATCTTCAATACAGGCCAGGTAATCTTCGGCTGGATTCGAACATTCCAGGAGACTCGGAAGCCGGGGTATTTGGATTGTGCGATCAAGGCAGGACAATTCCTGATTTCGCAGCAGGATGAGGACGGCGCTTGGAGAAAATCGCTTTCCGACTTCACTATGAACTCACGGATGAGTTCCTACACCTACAATACGAGAACAGCATGGGCGCTGATGGAGCTTGCGCTGGTAACTGGGAGTGAGGAGTTTAAACAGGCTGCAATCCGAAACGTCGAGTTTGCGCTGAGGCAGCAGCTTGAAAACGGCTGGTTCCGATCCAACTGCCTGACCCAGCCAGTGCATCCGCTGACTCACACAATCGCCTATTGCATCCGTGGCATTATGGAGATTGGTTCGATCCTGAAAAACGATGAATACCTAGCGTGCGCGAGGAAGGCCGCTGATGCGGTACTTGTTAAAAGGCGGCCAGATGGCAGCCTTGCTGGCCGGTTTAATGAACGGTGGGAGCCTACGGTTTCCTGGAGGTGTCTGACGGGAGAGGCTCAGATGGCTGGGATCTGGGGGCGCTTGTACCAGATTGCGGGGAACCACGAATATCTTGAGGCTTTGCTGAGTACCAACGCCGCACTCCGGAAGGTTCAGTTTCTGCAAACCGCTCATCCTGGAATTTATGGCGGCATCAGCGGATCTGAGCCAATTCACGGCGCGTATGGGCGATTCGAAATCCTGAATTGGGCCGTCAAATTTTTCCTCGATGCGCAGATGCTAGAGTATTTGCTGCCGGACAACGAGAAACATGCCGTCTGACGGGAGTTCATTCCGGCGCAGCGTTCTTCAGGGATTTCTGTGGCTGGGTACAGGCACGTTCATCGGCCAGTTTATCTCCTGGTTTTCGACAATCTTTGTCATCAGATTACTGGAGCCGTCTGATTATGGTCTCATGGCAATGGCGGCCGTCTTTATCTCACTGATAGCGATGATCAGTGAATTGGGCGTTAGTGCGGCCCTCATTCAGGCAAAGGAGTTGACAGCGCGGCAGATACAGCAGATCTCCACGTGGGTGCTAATCACAGGTCTGATTGGTTTTGCGGTCTGTTATGCGTCGGGGCCATGGGTGGCCCAATTCTATCGCGAGTCGGACCTGGTCTCGATGATTCGAGTGCTGGGCTTGAATATGATTCTGATGACGTCCTATGCCGTACCACAGTCGCTGTTTATCCGCGAAATGAATTTCAAGATCAAGACGCAGATCGAGCTGGCAGCTCAACTCGGAGCAACCATGCTGACACTGCTTCTTGCGCTAAGAGGAATAGGGGTCTGGGCTCTCATCGTGGGCCAGATTGCGATGCACCTAATCAAGTCCATTGCTTTTAATGTCCTATGTTCCCATAAACTAGTGCCACTCTTGGACCTTCGGGGTTCTGGGAGATTACTGCACTATGGCCTAACTTTGACGGGGGACAGATTAATGAATTTTGTTTATGCCGAGTCTGATAAAATTATCGTCGGAAAAGTTCTAGGCATTACCTCCCTCGGCAGTTATGCCGTTGCGATGAATCTAGCCTCAATTCCCATGGAAAAGGTGATGCCGATTGTCTCGCAGATTTCGTTCGCGGCGTATTCCAGGATACAGGACGACCTAGAACGTATTCGAACAAATGTCATCGGAACCACCCGTGCCGTTGCGTTTGTAAGTTTCCCCGTTTTTTTCGGGATGTCGGCTGTGGCGCCATTAGCCGTTCCACTGATTCTGGGAGAACAATGGGAGCCACTTGTTGTGCCCTTCCAGCTACTAAGCCTGGTTTTGCCACTGAAAGCATTGGGTACAATCCTTCCCTCAGCCGTTTTTGCCGTTGGGCGACCAGCGGTCAATCTTGTCAATATGGTCATCGCTTCAGCCATGATGGCTTCGGCATTTATGTTAGGGGTCCAGGGTGGCGTGATCGGGATTTGTGCGGCCTGGCTAGTGGCCTATCCCGTCGTCTTCGGGATCACGACGATTCGCAGTCTCCGCACGCTCGGGCTTTCGTTCCGAAGCTATCTGGTCGAAGTTCGTTTCCCCTTTCTAGCCGGTGCCGTGATGTTGATCTTGGTCGAAGTATTGGGAAGGGTTATCGTTATGTCGCAGCCGGTCTACTCTCTGATCCTAGTTATCGGATTCGGTCTGGTCTGTTATATCAGCCTGGTGCAGATATTCAAGAAGGAGCAGTACGCCGAGATCAGAAGTCTTCTGCAGCTCTAGTCGGTCGCGGGGAAGAGGGGAAACTATCATGTGCGGAATTGTTGCTGTTGCTAATTTCGATCGCGTAGCAGTGAGCCGACGGCGTTTAGCAGCTATGCGGGATATACTGCATCACCGAGGACCGGATGATGAGGGTTTGTACGTCGACGGTCCGGTAGGTCTGGGCCATCGTCGCCTGTCCATCATTGATGTTTCGGACGCTGGACGACAACCCATGGCCAACGAAGACGGTTCTGTTCTCGTAATCTTTAATGGTGAAATCTACAACTATCTTGAGTTGGGAGAAGCTCTTAAAACCAAAGGTCATCGCTTTTCATCCACCTCGGACACCGAAGTGATTCTCCATCAATATGAAGAAGATGATGATAACTGTGTGAACCGTTTTAATGGAATGTTCTCTTTTGTCCTATGGGACCGACGGCGCCGTCGTCTGTTGGCTGCGCGGGACCGAATGGGGATCAAACAATTATACTATTATCTTAGCCCCACAAAACTAATCTTAGCTTCTGAGATCAAGGCAATCCTCATGGATCCAGACGTGCAGAGAGGTGTTGATCCGAAGGCGTTAGCCGATTATTACTTCTGTGGCCGCGCGCTCGGAGACAAAACGATGTTTCGGGGCATAAGGGAACTCGAGCCAGGGCATCGCCTTAGTGTGGATCTACAGACTGGCAGGCATGAGATACGGAGATACTGGCAACTCCAGTATAGCTATGACCGCTCGCGATCCGATGAAGCCGTTAAAGAAGCGTTGTTTGATGCTCTGGACCAGTCAGTGAAGATCCATTGCCGGAGTGATGCTTCGTTAGGCTGTCATTTAAGTGGCGGGCTGGATTCGAGCACGGTGGTCGCGTTGGCCTCCCGGCATCGTCCTGGTCTGAAGACCTTTTCGATACGATTTGCCGAGGAAGGATACTTAGACGAGACGCAGTTTGCGCGGGCTGTGAGCAGGCACGTGGGAGCCCAGTACTGCGAAGGCAGCCCGAATTCCCATGATTTAAGCTCTCGTTTGCCATACTTGATCTGGCATATGGATGTTCCGATGGCAACGCAAGGTGGGTTTGCTTATTTCATGACCTCCGAATTAGCGCGGCGTGACGTAAAGGTTACCCTGACTGGGCATGGCGGTGACGAGCTGTTTGCCGGCTATCCGGCACAGTTTCGGGCGAGCTTTGGTCATGCGAATATGTTTGTCAGGCAGAAATACTCCGAGGAACATGATTACTCGCCGTTAGGTCAGTCATTGATCGCGAAGATTTTCCGCAGTGGCTTTGCAGGCTTGTCCCGCTCGATTCAACAGCGGATATTCAAACGAGACAAAAACTTCAACGATCTCTGGGTCGACCTGCATTGCTCCAATTTACCAGGCCCCTTTACTGCTGATTTTATGAATACCATCGCTGGTTATAATCCTGTTGATGACTATCTTAAGCCAGTGCAGGAAGTAGGCACTGAGGAAGTGCTGGACAAGTGTCTCTATCATGATTTGCGGGTCTATCTTCCAAGCCTACTTCACCTAGAAGATCGGGTAAGTATGGCACTCTCCATCGAGTCAAGGGTGCCATATCTCGACAACAACGTTGTCGAATTCCTTGCCACTGTTCCTCCAGAGCAGAAGGTGAGGGGTCTTGAACCCAAGTACCTCTTGCGGCAAGTCGCGTCAAAGCTGCTTCCGGAAGAAGTGTGGACAAGGAAGGACAAATGCAACTTCCGGGTTCCAAACAATTTCTGGGAATCCAAACAAATGCAGGATCTCACTGAAGAAATTTTGATTGCTCCGGAAAGCCTCGGTCGAGGGATTTTCAAGCCTGACATTTTGAAGAGAGCTTGCCAATATGGCGATATAACTTGGGCATTGGTGAATGTGGAGCTGTGGTTCAAGATCTTCATTGATCAGGATCCCAAGTGGATCGATAGGATCTCTTTAACGGACGTGCATGTAGCAAGAGTCGGCGGATGACCTTTTCTCTTTTCAGTCTGTGGACGTTTGTCCTGATCGGTAGACCCCAGGATTTATTTGTTGCTCTGGCAGCCTTGAGGCCAGCGTTTGTGCTGGGCGCATTGACTTTGGTATTCGTTTTCCTGGGTTCGCCGAGAGCAGTATTTAATTCAATTTCAATGTCGCCGGAAGCCAGAGCATATTTGGCTTACTTCGGCGTTATGATCATTGCCATTCCATTTGCCCACCATCGGAGCGTGGCATTTAATTACATATTTACCGTTTATCTGACAAACGTCATATTTTTTGTAGTCTTCATTACCATAGTGGACTGTTTGGAGAAGTTGAAGAGACTTCTATCCGTCATCTCGTTTTGTACGGTATTCTACGGGGTATTTGGCTTGATGCTCGGTTCCTTTTCAAGCGGTAGGTATGTGATTTACGGTGCAATGTTTGACCCGAACGATATGGCCTATGTGTTAGTGACGCTCCTTCCCATCAGCTTATTCTTTATTGTTCGGCGGGATGGCAGATTCAATACAATTCTCGCCTTTGGCGGTGTCCTCGCCTCACTCGTCTTGATTTTGTTGACGGGTTCTCGCGGAGGACTATTAAGTTTAGGGGTGATACTCGCCATATTGCTCCTTACCGATGTCGGTTCGGTTAAGCTGCACTACAAACTCGCGTTCATAATAGGAATCGGGACAATTGGCGCATTCAATTTTGAAAAGATTAACTTTGAACGTTATCTTACGTTAATGAATATGGAACAGGACTACAATGTGACGTCGGAGACTGGCCGGCTTGAGGTATGGAAGAAGGGGATTGAGCTGCTCTTGGGCAATCCGCTTACTGGCGTGGGAGTTCAGTGTTTTCCAATGGCTATCGGCTATCTAAGAGCGGACGCTAATGCCATCCCAGAATGGCAGGCAGCGCATAACTCATATCTTCAAGTGGCGGTTGAAACAGGCCTAATCGGCTTCATGATATTCCTGTCGTTGATCGCAACTTGCGTTCGAAATTTGTCGAAATGTCACAGCATCAGACCAGCCAATTTATCAACGAATGACTGGGAGGATATTAAAGCCTTGGCAGGTTTTATGCGCCTGTCTTGGATCGGTCATTTGATCTGTGCCTTTTTCCTGTCACAGGGCTATTCAGTACTTTTTGCGCTGTTGTTCGCACTCTCGTCCGTCATGCGACGACTAGCGGCTACCTCAGTTGACGCTAAAGACGTACGAATCGCTCGGGTCTGACCTCGGTCGTCAATAGTGGACGCCATGAATTGAGGCCTCATGCCGCCATCTGTTGACGGACCCATTGCTGGGCAAATGCTTCGGATGAGCGATTACCGATCCGGAACGCCGTCACTCGACGCTTGGCTACCAGTCTCCGGTCGAGTACGAAGCACGGCGTGGAGTGGCTTAACCAGGTGTCCACCAAATCGAAGGAAGATCAGACAGCCCTACCTCGGAAGACTTCAACAGCCTGAATACAAGGATGATGATTCAGCGGGCTAGGAAGATGACCAAATCCCTTCCACCTGATGCAATCCAGCCGGGTTGTTGATCCTACTCCGTTAAATAAATACCAGCACAGTCTGTGCCGCTCATGCCGATCGAGATTCACAAGGGACTTATGGAGCATTCTTCTGCAGGCTTGCCAAAGCAACTGAAAATTCTCTTTCTGACTAACCGTAGTCCATATCCAATCAAAGATGGTCAGACGAGAAGGACCTATAACATTCTTAAAGGGCTAGCTTCAAGGCATGAAGTGCATTTGCTGTCGCTATGTGAGACGCCGTCCGAGGCCGAGATCGAAAACGTCGAGCATCTAAAAGGTTTCTGTCAGCAGGTCAAATTGGTGCCTGCGCCTCCCAAGACACTGAGCTTGGCGATGGTTACACGCTTATTGAGAAGCCTGCTCTCATCAGACCCCTATACAATTTGGAGGCACTACTCGCGAGAATATGCGAGGCAGGTGCGGATATGGGTTAGTGCAACGTCGTTCGATGTCGTACATTGTGACATCCTTCCCATGGTGTATTGTGTGAGAGGGCTTAGGGGTTTATTTCGCACACTCACCGATCATGACGTGAGCTATCTAAAGACTAAGAGACTTGCCGAGCAGATACGAAATCCGCCTCTAAAACTGTTCCTGTATTTTGAAGCAATGAAACTCAAACGGTTGGAGAGTAGAATATTTTCTGAGCTCGACTTGGGAGTTGTGGTGTCAGAACTGGATCGGCAGCATTTTAAACGTCTTTGTCCTGGTGGACGTTTTGCTGTGGTAAAGAACGGTGTAGATGTTCGAGCATTTGTCCAGGATCCGAACGTGGTGGAGCCGAATGCACTGGCTTGGGTCGGTGGATTTCATCATTCTCCAAACGACGAAGCGGTTAAATACTTTATCGAAGAAATCTATCCCTCGATCAGACAGGTAAGAGCCGAGGTGATACTGTATATCGTTGGCGGCGGAGTTCCTAACTGGTTGAATGACTTAGCAAAAGGTGATTCCTCTATCATCCTGACTGGATATGTTGATGATCCACTCCCTTACATCCAACGTGCTGCCGTATTTGTCGCGCCGATATTGAGTGGGGGAGGGACAAAACTCAAGGTTTTGGAAGCGATGGCGGTTGGGAAGGCAATCGTGTCGACTTCCATTGGCGTGGAAGGAATTGAAGGAGAGGATCAAGAACATTTTATGGTGGCTGATAATCCAGAGGTCTTCTCGTCAAGAGTAGTCTCTTTGCTAAATGATCATGACCTGAGAGAGCGGCTTGGAGCAAATGCCAGAAAGCGCGCGATGGAGCAATATGACTGGGAGGCGATCCAAGAAACAATGAGTAAGCTTTATCAAACTGCCAAGAAACAAAGTGACTATGTTGTTTAGTAAGAGCGAACCAGCGGATTTCAGGCAGTCGGCATACAGTGGATATATGCAAATACGGCCGAAGGTTCTGATATTGATCGCGACAGATGCCATAGGTGGGCCAGGAAAGGGATTATTCCAGTTCTTGAAATACGCCCCTCGAGAGGCCTTCGACTATACCCTATGCAACTTCAAAGTGACGAATAGGCCAATGGGGCAGTTTATCCAGGAAGCTCGCCGGAATAACCTGAATCTGGTGCTGCTAAACCAGCGGGCTACGATTGACCCGAATCTGGTCATGCAAGCTCAGCGGGTCATTCGAGAGCATGGTATCAATCTAATCCAGACACACGGATACAAATCAAATGTACTTGGGTTTTTGTTGCGAGCGATCTGCCGGCGGCCTTGGATCGGTTTTGCACATGGCTACACGGATGATAACTGGAAGATCAGACTGTACAATCGGATTGACAAGGCGGTACTTAAGTACGC
>Ga0105164_10000224_pt1 | contig 42703 bp, 44 predicted proteins | sample VDWuncwatermetaG_FD_89674 | JGI IMG/M metagenome (GOLD analysis project Ga0105164, IMG submission 89674) | Wastewater microbial communities from Netherlands to study Microbial Dark Matter (Phase II) - VDW unchlorinated drinking water | ecosystem: Environmental > Aquatic > Freshwater > Drinking...
CAAGACCGACACCATTGACTGGGCAGACGTCAGCGCGGCCAAGAACAACGTGGCCACCATCCTCGCCCAGACCGGGGACATCGCCGCGATCAAGACCGCCACCGATACCATCAGCTGGTCTGACATCACCGGCATCGTCACTGCCGCAGGGGCAATTAAGGCCAAGACCGACAACATTAACTGGAGCGACGTATCCGCGATCAAGACCAAGACCGAAACCATCGCCTGGGCCGACGTCACCGGCATCAAGTTGAACATGAACAGTGTTGATTGGGTCAGTTTAGCGAAATTGTCATCGGGTCTTTCGGACATTGTAACCAAAATAGACGCGCTTACCGCGACATTAAGAACAGTGAGCACTAATGTCGCCAATATTAATAGCGTCGTAGGAACCGCTTCGGACGGCGCTTCCGCGAATTCTCTATTTGGGAAACTCAGCGGTGTTACTTCCAACGTAACCAATCTTACAGGCAAATGGGAGGGTTTGAGCGTTTCGGATATCAATACCGCTCTAACTATGATTATGGGATACTTAGGCGGCCCCAACGATCCCTGCGGCCTGCTTACTGTTTTCGGAAAAGTCGCCTGCGTTTATACCCAGGGAGGAGATACGTCTTCGGCTTTGATCTGGGCAAACAAGGCATTCACTGAAATACAGCAATTGCGCAATGAAGTGAACTTTAACGGCAAATCCTCGACCGCTTATGAATTGATAAACAACATAAATACGTCGGTTTCGCAGATGAAGGACTCTGTCCCTAAACTTTCCACGGAACCATCCGACACCAAAGTAAGAGAGGTTGCCGAATCCGTCAGGGAAGCGAAAGAAGCATTGCAAAAGTTAGTCTCCGGTGCGGGCTTAAAAGGGGCGGCCGCTAAAGAAGCCGAGGTTAAAGGCCCTGCTACTTTACAGGGCCTGCAGAATCAACTTATTGAACTAAAAAAGACGGTTGAGTTTGTAAAAACGACGCTAGTGAATAGGCAGGAGCCTGTGGTCAAGACATGGTTTGAGTCAGGGAAGAAGTAAAGGTAAAGATGCGTAAACTCATTTTCGTTTTGTTATTACTGGTGACCTGGCAAGCGGCAACCGGCGGTCTGTCTTACGCCGAAGACGTAAAGCTTAAAATGATTGTCGTAAATCACTCGGATACGGAAACAAGAACGCTGCCGGTTAAGACTTATTTGCCCAAAGGCGTCGCGCCCGAAGATATAACGGATAAGGGCAGTTTCAGGGTGGAATATGATTTTGAAAAATCGCTATACTATGCCTATCAGGATGTCCTGCTTAAACCCCAGGAAACAGTTACGCTGGAGCTGGCAATCCGGGATATCTGGACTATACCGGTTGAAGAAGTCGGATCATTAAAAAAACGCGCGCAGGATATTCTTAATGTCTTAAAGGATTCGGAATATTACCCGCAGGCAAAGACTTTAACCGAGAGTATCGCCGCAAGGCTTGATAAGATAAGCGAATCCCAGAATTCGCCGGGGTTGGATGTCGAGCAGAAGATATCCAATTATGAGACAAGCAGCGGTATTTTAAAAGGAGTAAAGAAGGATATCGGCGATTTGGAAGATTTGGTAATGGAGGTCAGCGGGCCGGCGGCTTTGCCGGCCGGCGCGCCGGAAGTTTCTTCCGTCAGCGCGCCGAAAGGAGAACCTTTTCCCGCAGGCGATCAGGCGAAAGCAAAGAATCCCCTGCCCGGCCACCCGGGGTCCGGTACTATAAAATTTGATATAACAGTATCCAATCCTTCAGACGAAGAGAAGCCCGTTCCCGTAAAGTATTACTTTCCTTCAGAGCTAAGGCGGGAGCATATAATTGACAGCGGCGGCCTGCAGATAGCTTATGATTACCAGAAAGGCCTGCAATACGTCTATAAAGACGCGGTTATGCTCGCGCCGGATGAAAAGAAAGAATTCGCGGTTACGGTAAAAGATATATGGGTAGTGCCTGAGCAGGGCATTGACGCGGTCAAAGCGCACACGGAAAAATTGATGGGAGTGCTGGTGGAATCGAAATATAAACTGCCGGCAAAATCCTTGATGAACAAAATCATTGCCGCCTTGAATGATATCAACGCTAATCAGAATATTTCCGATATGAGCGTGGATAGGCATATCGCTGATTATCGTTCCAACCTTATAAAATTTGATGAAGTTTCAATAGACGTTGCAAAACTGGAGAAAATGGTTATCCAGGCAGGTGGAAGCGTCGGGTTTGCAGCAGGCGGAGCGCCAAAACCCGAAGGCGTTTTGCGGGGCGCAATGGGTATGGAACTGGTGGGAAAATCCATGTTCCGCGGCAGGGCGCCCAATGCGACGACCAGCTGGAAGATCATCTGGATAATTATCGGGTTCCTGGCGATGGTGAGTTTTTTGTTTTTTATTCTCTGGTGGGCGCAGATTAAAGGGGCTGCGGGAAAAAAACGAGAAAAGGTTAACGAGTGATATGTTCAAAGTAACCATAATCAATCCAAGACGCACGATTTACGAAGGCCGGGCAAACAGCGTTTTTTTACCCGGCAATGAGGGTGAATTTGAAGTTTTGGATTTCCACAGGCCCATTATCAGCCTTTTACGCGGGGGGGAAATCATAATAGGTTGGAATAAATATGTCGCTATCACTAAAGGCGTAGTAAAAATGCACAGGAATGAGCTTGTGGCGCTGGTGGAAGAATAATGCGTAATTTTATCATAATACTCGTAATGTTCGTGACTATCCTGGGGCCTTCGGCGGTAATCGCCTCAATCGGGTTTGCCAGCATCCGGGCCTTAGGAAGGAATCCTTCTTCAGCTTCGAAGATCCTGCTGGCTATGATAATTGCTCTTATCTTTGCTGAAGCGATCGCGATTATAGGAATGCTTGTGCTCTTCCAGTTATTTGGAAAATAGCCGGCGGCAAACTAAAAAGAGGTACTCATGCTGATAATTCAACTTATCATAATTCAGGTGCTGACTTTTGCGGCGCTGGTTTTTGTCCTGTATAAAATTATGTATTCCGCCTCTTTTGCGGAGACTAAGAGGTTACAACAGCTTAGCCGGGAAAATGCCGAAAAAGCGCGGGAACTGGCGGCAAAGATGGAGGAGGCAGAGAAAAAATACCGGGATAAAGTTGAAGCCGCGGAAAAAGAGGCGAATAGACTAAGGGCCGAAGCAAAAGAACAATCGGATAAGATAAAAAAAGAAGCCTTGAACAAGGCAAAACAGGAAGCCGACCGGATGATTAAGCAGGCCCTGAATACAAAGGAAAAAATCAGGGAGGAGATTGAAGCCGGGCTGCAGGAAAAGTGCGTGGAGCAATCTCTGGCGTTGATCCAGAAAATACTCATCTCCAAGAATATGTTGATCCTGCATGCCGCGGTTGTGCAAGACGCCTTGGACGAAATAGGCATGATCGAGGCGTCAAAGTTAAATGTGAATACCGATAAAGGTGAATTGATTATAGCCGTAGAGATTACTAAAGCCGAAAAAGAGCAAATAGCATCCACGCTTTCTGCCAAAACCGGAAGGAAAATAACGTTGGAGGAGACGGTGGATACGAGTATTATCGCGGGCGTCATAATAAAATTAGGAAGTCTTATTATTGACGGCAGCTTGCGCGGGAAACTTAATGAGGCCTGCGAGGCGCTTAGGAAATGAGCATGGTGTTGGTCCGGGAAACCGGCCGGATAAAAGAGATTGAAAAAAGCGTTGCTAAGGTCGCTGGACTCTCAAGCTGTATGAACGGCCAGTTGCTGGATATAACCGTCAATACCAGGGCAATAGTGATGGGTTTCGCGCAAGAGGAGGTGTTGGTTCTTCTCTTGGGTAAAGTAGATGATGTAAAGGTCGGCAGCACCGTCTATAGCAGGATGGAGGAGTTCAGGATTCCGGTGGGTGAGGGTTTTTTAGGCAGGGTTGTCAATGCCCTGGCCGAGCCGTCGGATGGAAAGGGTTTTATCTTGTCGGGCGGCGAATACTATCCTCTTTTCCGGGATGCCCCGGGTGTGCTTGAGCGCGCCCCTTTGGCCGAAGCCTTTGAGACGGGGATTTTGATTATTGACGCAACCATCCCTATTGGCCGCGGCCAGCGTGAATTAATCATCGGCGACAGGATGATTGGAAAATCAAGCATATGCGTAGACGCCATAATTAATCAGAAAAGCAAGGACGTCATTTGTATATATTGTTGCATAGGTCGATCCCAGGCTTCTCTTGAGAAAATCATCGAAACATTAAAAGATAACGATGCTATGAAGTATACAATAGTGGTTTCTGCGACGTCCTCTTGCCCGGTAGGCGAGCAGTACCTGGCGCCCTATACCGCCTGCACGCTCGGCGAATATTTTATGCATAACGGCAAAGACGTATTTGTGGTTTTTGACGACCTGACCAAGCATGCCTGGGCATACCGCCAGATTTCATTGCTCTTGGAGCGTTCTCCGGGAAGGGATGCCTATCCCGGGGATATTTTCTATTTGCACTCGCAACTTATGGAAAGGGCGGGAAAGCTTAATCCTGAATTAAAAAACGGCTCAATGACTTTTTTCCCCATAGTTGATACTCTCCAGGGCGATATAACCGGTTATATCCCATCGAATCTTGTCTCGATGACGGATGGCCAGATCTATTTAAACGCGGGCTTATTTAGTTCAGGATTCAAGCCGGCGATAGACCTGGGGCTTTCCGTTTCAAGGATAGGCAACAAGGTGCAGTGTGCGGCAATGAAGGAATTAAGTTCGATGCTGCGCCAGGAATACATACAATACCTGGATCTGTTGAAAGTTACCAGGTTTAAAGCAGGCGTATCAGAAGAAGTGAGCCAGCGTTTAAAGCACGGTGAGGTAATAACGCACCTCTTTATTCAAGAGAAGGCCAAGCCTTGCTCTTTGGAGGAAGAACTGATTTTGCTTTATGCTTTAAGGCGGGATGTCCTTGAAGTTTTTTCAAAACCGCAAATAGAATATTTCAAAAATAATGTTTTGCAATTTGCCAAAGATAACTATCCGGCAATGATGGAAGATTTGCTTAGCGAAAAGAAATTAACCCCTGGAATCACAAAAGAATTGGATGGGTGCCTGATTGCTTTCTTTAAAAACGAAGAAGTATATTCTCCAGCCTCTTGACATACCGGAAATTCCCATATGCAGGATACATTAAACTCACCGGCAATCAGGATAAAAGAGGCCGGCAGGGTCAAGTCGGTTAAAAAAATCATTGCCGCCGTATCCGGGCTCAGCGGTTTTATGAACGGCCAGTTGGTAACTTTTTCCGGCGGCCCGAAAGGTATGATTGTGGGTTTTTGGGAAGACGAAGTCTCGGTTTTGATCCTGGGCGATGAGGCCGGCGTGAGGCTTGGCCAGGAAGTCTATAGTTTGCAGGAAGAATTCAGGATACCCGTTGGCGAAGGTTTTTTAGGCAGGGTTGTCAATGCCCTGGCCGAGCCTTTGGACGGCAAAGGCCCTGTTAATCCTCCAGTTGAACACTATCCTGTTTTTAGAGAAGCGCCTGGCACTATGGAGCGCTCCGGCGCCCTATCGTGTTTAGAAACAGGCACCAGGATTATAGACGCTATTGTCCCGCTTTCCAAGGGGCAGCGCCAGCTGATTATCGGGGACAGAATGACAGGTAAAACAACGATAGCGGTAGACGCCATACTCAACCAAAGAGACAAGGGGGTTGTTTGTATTTATTGCTGTATCGGCAAGAGTTTTTCTTCGTTGTTAAAAGTAACACAGCTTCTTAAATCCGGGGGCGCGCTGGATTACACGCTGGTTGTCGCCGCCCCCGCTTCGGCAACGCCGGCAGAGCAGTATCTGGCTCCTTATGCCGCGGCCGCCTTAGGGGAATATTTTTTTTATAACGGCAGGGATGTTTTAGTGGTATTCGATGATATGACCAAGCATGCCTGGGCATACCGTCAGATCTCCTTATTGCTGGAAAGGCCGCCGGGAAGAGAAGCTTACCCCGGAGATATTTATTATATTCATTCTCAGCTCCTGGAACGAGCGGGGAGGCTTAAAGACAATAATGATGTCATTGCGAGCGAAGCGAAGCAATCTCATGAGATTGCTTCGTCGCCTTCGGCTCCTCGCAATGACGTTACTAGAGGCGGGTCTATGACCTTTTTACCGATCGTGGACACGCTCCAGGGGGATATTACGGGTTTTATCCCGTCAAACCTTATTTCCATGACAGATGGCCAGATCTATTTGAATCCCGCATTGTTCTCCGAAGGTTTCAAACCGGCAGTGGATTTTTCAATGTCGGTATCGATTATCGGAAGCAAGACGCAAAATCCTGTTTTAAAGAGGTTAAGCGGCGGAATCCGCCTGGAATATACGCAATTTAAAGAACTTTTACGCCTGACTAAGCTAAAATCGAGTTTAAGCCAGGACGTGGCGTTCAAAATCCGCCGGGGAGAGGCAATTACCGCTATATTTAATCAGGATAAAAACAAACCGGCCGCCATCGCGGAATTAATTGTTTTGCTTTATGCCCTGGACAGAAAAATATTGGATCAATTGGAACCGCCAAAGATCAACAGGTTTAAAAAGGAAATCTGGCAATATATCCTCGCGCGTAAGCCGGAATTGGCAAAAAAATTGGAATCGGCCAAAGAACTCACGCCTGAGATAGAACAGGTATTGAACAGCCTGTTTGTCGGTTATGTAAAGGGGATGGAATAAAGAAATATGCAATCCGCGCAAAGGTTAAAAAATGAATTGGAGCTGAATACGGAATTGACGCAGTTATTGGAGGTATTAAAAGGCATAGCCTCTGCGCAATTCAGGCAGCTTGAAAAGAGAAGGGAACGTTTCGCCAAATTTATGGACGCCTTTGAAGGATTTTTCCAGTTGATAGATTTCAGTTCCGTCCAGCATCCCTTTGCCGGGGGCGGCGGCAATCTCGGTATTATTATGATCACTTCTGATGAAGGGTTTATGGGAGGGTTGAATACAAAAGTGATAAATACCGCTTTGGAATATTCCGGCGCGGAAAATGCCGAACTTATCATAATAGGCGAACGCGGTGCCGCCTACCTTAAGGGCATGGGCCGCAGTTTCACCGGATTTCCGGGAATCACAAGCGACGGGGGCTATGAGGCCGCCTTGAACCTGAAAAGTTTTATCATGAAAGAGGGGCTGGCCGGAAAGTTTTCCAGGTTGATACTTTTTTATCCCAAGCCGGTTTCTTTTACCGTCCATAAGATAGAAGCGCTAAGCATCCTTCCTTGCGGTGAGCTGTTTAAAAAAAGAGAAAATATCGCGGAAGAAAATATTATAATAGAATCATCTTTAAGCGCGATAATCGAGTATTTGGTCGGCACCTGGGTTGTGGAGAAATTATTTGAGGTGTTTGAGGACAGTAAACTATCGGAATTTTCCGCCCGGACGGTGCATTTGGAAGAAAGCCACCAGGTTTTGCTGCAAAGGGAGAGACTGATAAGGTTTCAATATTTCCGCAGCCGGCATGAGTTGATAGATAGGGGTATGCGTGAAACATTTTCGTCGCAGTTATTGAGAAAGAGGAGTTAGCCGCACACAAATATTATGGCAAACAACAGCAAGAACGCGGGTAAAGTTATATCTGTGCAGGGACCGGTGGTTGACGTAAAGTTCGACCACGAAGAAGATATGCCCAATTTGTATGAGGTTATTGAAACGAAGTCATTTGACGGCCGCAGGATTGTTTTGGAAGTCGCCGAACACCTCGAGAATAATATTACGCGGTGTATCGCGTTAGCTTCAACTTTAAACCTGCAATTTAACGCCAAAGCCGTTCCATTAGGAGAGCCGATTAGAATACCGGTAGGCCAAGCGATGTTCGGCAGGATTGTCAATGTCCTTGGCGAGCCCATTGATAATAAGGGCAAGATTGAATGCCGGGAATCTTCATCTATAAGAAAAAATATTTCTAAGATCCGCCTTAACCCCGATAGATTGATAACCGGAGAATCGGAACTTCTGGAAACAGGCATAAAGATCATAGATTTGTTGTTCCCTATGGCAAAAGGCAGTAAAACCGGTATCTTAGGCGGCGCGGCTTTGGGCAAGAGCATTTTAATCCTGGAGTTGATACACAATATTGTGGAAAGGCATAAGGGAGTATGCGTATTTACCGGCGCCGGAGAAAGGATCAGGGAAGGAAATGAACTGTATTGGGAGTTTGTCAAACAAAAGGTGATTGATAAGATTATGATGGTTTTTGGCCAGATGAATGAGCCGCCCGGAGCCAGATTTGAGGTCGCCCTGACCGGCATAAGCCTGGCCGAATACCTGCAGGAGCAAAATCAAGACGTGCTTTTCTTCATAGACAATGTATTCAGGTTTGTGCAGGCCGGAGCCGAAATATCCACGCTTTTAGGCCGTGTGCCTTCGGAAACCGGATATCAGCCCACGCTTTCTTCGGAAGTAGGCGATTTCCAGGAGCGCATCCGTTCAAGGGAAGGCGGTTCGATCACGGCCATAGAGGCGGTCTATGTCCCGGCGGACGATTTGACCGATCCGGCCGTGGTTACGATTTTTAGTTACTTGGATTCTATAATGGTTTTGTCCCGTGAAAAAATCCAATTGGGGCTTTATCCGGCAATAGACCTTTTGCTTTCCTCAAGCGGCAACCTGGATCCGGCGATAGTCGGGAACGCGCATTTTGGCATTGCCCAGGAGGTTTTACGGATATTTTCCAAATATGACGAGCTAAGGCGCATAGTTATGGTCATCGGAATCGAAGAATTGTCAAAGGCCGACCATACATTATACGAGAGGGCGAGAAAACTGCAGAATTTTTTGACCCAGCCGTTCTTTTCGGCGGAGGTTTATACCAGCAGGAAAGGGGAATATGTTCCCCTCAAGGATACGCTGGAAGGATGCGAAAAAATAATCGGCGGCAGGCTTGATTCAATTGCCGAAGATAAATTTTATATGGTTGGCAGCATAGGAAAGCTGGAACAGGCCGACAGGGAGTAGGGAAACGATGACGTTGCGGTTGGGCGAATTACTTATAGAAAAAAGAATAATAACTCCGCGGGAATTGGAACTGGCGCTTAAAGAGCAGCAGAAGACGAAGAAACTGCTCGGCGAAGTTTTGATAAGCATGGGGTTTGTTACCGAAAGAAGGATTCTGCAGATTCTTGCCGAGCAGCAGGGTATTCCTTTCCTGGAATTAAAGAACGTAAGTATTGACGAGAAGGCCATAAAGGCCGTGCCCGCTAAATTTATCTGGCACTATAAGATTATGCCGGTAAATAGAACGGACAATGTGCTTACTATTGCGGTATCCAATCCCTTTGACGCCTGGCCGGTTGATGACCTTGAGTCGCATTCGGGCTTGAGGGTGGAAAAAGTATTGGCGGTGTCCGCGGACATAATGGAGGCCGCGCGAAAATATTACGGCGTAGGCGCCGACACGATTGAGAGGCTGTTGTCCAATCAGGCGGAATATGGCATAGAAAAGCCGGAAGAAAAAAATGACAAGGTTGAAGATTTGGAAAAGATGACCGAGGACGTCTCGGTAATAAGGCTGGTTAACCAGATCCTCCAGCAGGCAATCAATGACCGGGCGACGGATATACACATAGAAATTTTCCGCAAAGAATTGAGCTTGCGTTACAGGATCGACGGCATCCTTTATGATACTTCCGTCCCCGACGCCATAAAGCACTTATATCTTCCAATTGTCTCAAGGATTAAAATTATGTCCTCATTGGATATCGTGGAAAGAAGGATCCCGCAGGATGGAAGGGCAAAGGTTGGGATAGGAGATAAAGAATATGAATTGCGGGTATCGGTAATGCCGGCGCTTTATGGTGAAAATATCGTGATCAGGATCCTGCCGACGACCATGCTTTTCGATATAGCTAATTTGGGTATGTCGCAAAAAGAGCTGGCGGTTTTGGAGCAATTGCTGGAAAGGCCTCACGGGATAATTTTTGTAACCGGACCCACCGGAAGCGGTAAAACTACGACTTTATACAGTTTTTTAAGCCGTCTTAATACGCGGCAGAGAAAGATAGTTACTATCGAAGACCCCGTTGAGTATGAACTTAAGGGAGTTACACAGACGCAGGTTAACCCGAACATAAACCTTACTTTTTCCTTAGTGCTTAGAAGTATGCTTCGGCACGACCCGGATATAATGATGGTGGGAGAGGTCAGGGATTATGAGACTGCCGATATCACCATCCAGACCGCGCTTACCGGCCACCTGGTTTTTTCCACGCTTCATACCAACGACGCCGTAAGCGGCGTCACCCGTTTGGTTGACATCGGAATCGAACCGTATTTGATCGCCTCTTCGGTAGAGGCATTTATTGCCCAGAGGCTGGTGAGGTTGATATGTAATAATTGCAAGGAAGAATACCGTTTGCCTGAAGAAATATGCCAAAAGTTCGGTATGCCGGAGGGCAAAGACAGCGGGGCGGCACAGACAGGCTATCGCGGCAAAGGCTGTAAAGCGTGTAATAATACGGGGTATATGAATAGAACGGGCATTTATGAAATCCTGCAGGTCGATGAGGAGATAAAAAAAATGATTTTACAAAAAGCGTCTTCCGACGCGATGAAACACAAGGCGGTCGCGTTGGGTATGAGGACATTGAAGCAGGACGGCTGGGAAAAAGTTTTAGCCGGCCTTACTACGCCCGAAGAAGTTTTACGGGTAGTCCAATAAAATGGCCATATACGTTTATAAGGCGAAGAAAGGGCCCGCGGAAATAATAAACGGGCAGATAGACGCTGATTCCCAGGATGATGCTATTGATAAACTTTCCGCGATGGGATTGCTCGCTATCAGGGTTGAGGAAAGACAAAAGAAAGACGACGGTGGGCGTCAGGCCCAAGGATCAAAAGCCAATCTTGAATACATCAGGATAAAGACGCAGGATATAGACATATTTACCCGGCAGTTGGCAAGTTTGTTGAGGTCGGGCGTGCCGATATTGAACGCTTTATTGTTGATTTCCCGTCAGGCCGAGACCGGCGCGTTAAGTAAATTAGCCGGTTCCCTGGAAAAGCGGGTGAGTGAAGGCGGGACATTTTCCGGCGCGATAGCCGAATACCCGCGAAATTTTAACAATTTATATATAAATATGGTCCTGGCAGGAGAAAAAAGCGGAGCATTAGGCGAAGCTTTGTCCAGCCTGGCGGAATACCGCAAAAAGGAGCGGGAAATCAGGCAAAAGATTGCCGCGGCCCTGGCATATCCTTTATTGATGATTGTAGTGGGGATAGCGACAATTTTTATTATGCTTACCTTATTCTTGCCTAAGTTTACGGGTTTTTTTGAGAACGCGCATCAGGCCCTGCCTCTATGCACAAGGATCTTGATCGGGATAAGCGGATTTATGGCGGCTTATTGGTATTGGTTTTTAATAATTTTGGTTTTAGCGCTTGCGGTATTCGGCAGGGTGGAACGGGGAACCAAAAAGAAATTTTTTATTGATTTGGTCAAACTACACGCCCCCTTTATAAAAGGGTTCATTAAATATGCCGAGGTCGCCAAGTTTGCCCGGACATTAAGCCTGTTGATAAAAAACGGGATTCCTGTCTGCGACGGCCTTGAATTGGCCGCGGGCGTCTTGGACAGCGATGTTTTCAGGGAGTATTTGAAAGAGTCGCGGATCAAGATAATCAAGCAAGGCTGCACCTTGAGCGATAGTTTAAAAAATACGGATGTGTTCCCGGCTTTCGCGGTAAATATGATATCGGTCGGCGAAGAAGGCGGCAAACTTGAAGGCGCGCTCAGGGACATATCCGAAATTTATGAGGGCGAAGTAGAACAGGCAATGAAAATCGCGGCGGCGCTCCTTGAACCGGCGCTCATATTGATCATAGGGGGGATGGTCGGCTTTATTGTTTTTGCGATGTTACTGCCGATTTTCAGTATAGGGACTGTAGTGCGTTAATTACCGGAGGAGAAGCTATGAATAATATTAGAATTCGTCGGCCGCCCGCTTTTACGCTCATTGAACTTATGATCGTGGTCATAATTATAGCCGCTTTGGCGGCGATGGTTTTGCCGCGGTTAAGCGGCCGCTCGGAGGACGCCAAGATTGCCATAGCCCAGGCAGATATCAGTTCCAACATAGCGATGGGGTTGAAATTGTATGATTTGGACAATGGGAATTATCCGACTACCGAGCAAGGCCTGGCCGCGCTTATTACAAAATCGTCATCCAGTCCCGTGCCCTTGAATTGGAAGGGGCCTTATCTGGAAAATAAACCTGTTGATCCCTGGAAGAATCCTTACCAGTATAAATGCCCTGGTGCGCATAATCCTTCAACCTATGACTTATATTCATTGGGTAAGGATGGCTTGGAAGGCACGGCCGATGACGTCAAGAACTGGGAATAATATCCGGGGAGGTTTCCCGTATCTTGAACATGGCCTGACTATGATAGAAGTGATGCTGACGGTAATCGTTCTTGCCGTTGGGCTGACCGGCGTTATCCGGGCTTATATTGTTTCTCTTGACGCCCTGCGCGCGTCCGGAGATTACATAGACGCGGTATCCCTGGCCAGAGAAAAGATGATAGCGGTAAAACAGGAAGAAATAGAAAACGGCGGCCTGCCGCAAGGCAAGTCGCAGGGGAAATTCCCGGCCGGTCATAATGCCTTTAATTGGAGATTGGAAATAGACGCTTCCGGGACCGCGGGATTAAATACCGCCAAAGTCACGGTTTTTAATGAATTGGCCTATCCGGTGAGGGAATTCAGCCTGGTAAGTTATGTTGAAAATAAGAAATGATTTCGTCGTGCGATCAGTATCGCGTTTCAGACGGAGCGCGGGCCGCCCGGCGCGGGCTGGGCGCGCCGCGTTTACTCTTATAGAACTTATGATTGCCGCTTCTATCGCCGGTATTGTGGGCCTGGCAATAATTTTTTCTTTTGCGGCAGGGCTAAAGGCTTATAGTAAAGTAAAAGATTTCAACACTGCCCGGCCGGGTATTTTGATCTCTCTTGAAAAGATAGAAAGGGATTTAAGCAACACTTTCCATTTCGCCGGCATTGATTTTACGGGTGATAAAAGGAAGATATCATTCGCCGGTTTCCTGAACGAAAATTTTTGTATAGGAAGAATATCATATTTTTTTAACGCCAATGACGGCGGCGCATTGATCCGGGCGGAGCAGCCGTATTCTTACGCTCTGCTGGAAAATAAACCGGACGGAATAAAATCCCGGACGGCGGGGGCCGTAAAAGATGTTGCTTTTAGTTATTGTTATTTTAGTCCCGATTCAAAAAGATATGATTGGAGGGATTCCTGGAACGGCGGCGACGGCATACCCAGGGCAGTAAAGATTAAGGTAGTTTTTAGAGAAGGAGATAAAGATCTTGAGCTGGAAAGAACGGTATTTATGCCGGTTTCGGGTTAGCGGGTCGGGAAGTATTCTTATTGTTGCGTTATGGTCGTTGTTTTTCTTAAGCGGGCTGGCTATGGCTGTAGCCGCCTACGTTCGCCCCCAGATTGAGCTGGCGCGGAGGCTTAAGGATAGAATCGGGGTATATTATTTGGCGCAATCCGGCGTAAAAAAATCAATCATGGAAATAACCCGTAACGCGCCGCCTAAGTACGATACCTTAAAAGAATTTTTGCCAAGCGGGAAAAACGATTTCACTAAAGCGGCAATGCCCGAGGGTGAATTTTATTATACGCTCGCAGATGAAGAGAGAAAGATCAATATCAATAAGGCCTCTTACGACGTCCTGGAGAGATTTTTTGAAACGGCGGCCGGTCTATCTCCTCTCCAGGCAGGGGAGATCGCCGTTTGTATTATGGACTGGAGAGAAAAGGGCGATCAAGCCCGGAAAAATGGGGCAAAAAGCGGTTATTATCAGACCTTAAACCCCGCATATCCCTGCAAAAACAATGATTTTGAACTATTGGAAGAAATCCTTATGGTCAAGGGGATGACCCCCGCTATTTTTAATATGATAAAAAACAGGATTACTGTATATGGAAATGGCGCTGTTAACATAAATACGGCGGATGAATTAGTCCTGGAAAGTTTGGGGATAAAAGGTGATTTAGCCGGGAAGATCGTTGGTTTCCGTAACGGTAATGACGGCATAGAGGGCACCGACGACGATAATGTCTTTTTGTCCGTCGACAACATAACAAACGATCTGCGCGCGAGCCAAAATTTAACGCAGGATGAATCAAGCCAATTGGCTGATATTGCGGCTTCCGGGTTATTATGCGTGCGTTCGGATAATTTCAGGGGTAAGTCGGTTGGCAGAAATACGCGGGATTCCGTCCGCATAGATTTTGTTTTTAACCGTGATAAGGCCATAAAGTTTTGGAGGCAGGGATGATGTTTTTAAACAAAAATAAGCCCGTTGTCGTAGTTGAAATTGGCAACGACTGGTTAAAAATAGCTGAAGGCAAGGTGTGCGCCGGAGCCGTTTCCATTACCAAGGCCGTTTTTTTTAAGATATCCCTGATCAGTGATTCTATTTTTGATAAGATATCAAAGGTTTTCAGGGAGATGAAATTTGACAAACAGTGCGTGATTGCCTGTCTTCCGCGCCAACTCGTTACCGTCAGGACCCTGGAGCTGCCTTCCATCGACCCGGTGGAGATAAGCGAAATAATCAATTTACAGATTGGCAAACAAACCCCGTATTCAAAGGACGAGATCGTCTATAGCTACAAAATAATCGGCAGCCGGAAAGAAGGCTACACAAGCGTAATGCTGGTCATCGCCAGGCGCAACCTCATTGACGCGCGAATGGAGGCCTTGTCAAAAGCTTCCATTGAAACCGAAGAAGTCGCCTTGAGCTCCGAAGGGGTTTATCGCTGGTTCGATAGTTTTTATCTTCAGAAGTTGAAATTACAGGATTCAGAGGTGGTTATTTTGGTGGACATAGATTCCAACTATTCCGATTTTATCATTACGCATAAGGGGGATCCGGTATCGTCAAAAAATATACTTATCGGCGCAAACCATCTTATAGATGAAAAGGATAACTACATTAATAAATTTACCGACGAATTAAAACATTCCATAAGCGCCTTTTACGAAGAAAAAGGGGCTGTCAAGGCGGTTAAGATGTTTTTGTCCGGAGCGGCTAAAAATATAAAAGATCTGGATGTCATTTTGAGCGCGCAACTGGATATGCCTTGTGAAGTCATAGATGCCGTTAAGGACGCCAGGATGGAAACCAATACGGCGTTTTTAAATGAAGATAATAAGTATATTTCATTTTCTCCTATTTTTGGTATTTTGTTAAGCCGCCGGAAGCTGGTATTCAGCCTCTTGCCTAACGAAAAGCGTATCCAGAAAATGATGGATGCCAAACGCAGGAACCTGACTATGATGGGCATATTATCCAGCGCCATCATTATGGCGCTTTCGGCTTTGATGCTGGTCAATATCTATCACAAGAATGTTTATATGGTTGGGATAAAGCAAAGGGTCGCGTTGATAAAAAATGATTCCGATGAAACCGACAGAATGCGTTTGACGGTAAACTTGCTGCGGGACCGCCTGGATGCTAGGGGAGATTCCATAAACCTGCTTAATGAAGCGTATAAGTTGATCCCGAAAGAGGTGTATTTAACGGGTATAGACATCGAAAGGAGAAAGCAGGTCATATTGAAGGGGCGGGCTCAAGCGATGTCGGACATATTTAAATTTGTCACGGCGTTGGAAAAATCGCCGTATTTTGAGAACGTGAAAAATACTTACGCGACGACAAAGAAAGAGGATAATAATGAGTTTGTGGATTTTGAAATTATCGCGGCCTATGAATGGCCGCACGGCCGATGATGGATCATAAAATGATGCTGGAAAAGCTTTCAGGCAAAGAAAGAACGGGTTTATTCATTGCCGTGGTTTTTGTTTTTTTGGTTATTCTGGATAGGGCGATCCTGGCCCCCATAAACGACCGGATCGGGCAAATAAACCGGGAAATCAAAATCGGCGAAAAACAGCTGGCTATGGGGCTGCGTAACGTAAGCCAGAAAGAGCTTGTCGCGGGTGAGCGCAAAAATTATGCGCAGTACCTGAAAAATACGGGATCCGATGAAGAGAAAACGGCGGCTATGCTCAGCGAAATCGAAAACCTGGCGAAAAAAACAGGCGTATCCCTGGTTGATATGAAACCCCGGCCGGCCCAAAATGTTGATTTCTATATTCAGTATTCGATAGACGTGGAAGCCGAGGGCACGATGGATGCTTTGGAGAGTTTTCTTTATCAATTGAATGCCTCTACTCAATTATTGCGCGCACAAAAATTACGCCTTAATTTAAAGGACAAAGACGCTTCCATTGTCAAAGCCTCTGTCCAGATCACCAAGCTTTCCATTTAATTCGATTTACAGAGAGGAGTCAGGGTGTATAGAGGTGTTATATTGTTTTGCGCGGCTGTGTTTATAATGCTGCGGCCGCCTGAAGCCGCATGCCAATCCGCGCCGGCGTCCAGGATCGTGCAAACCGTATCCGGACAGGCCTGCGCCATTGATTGGGTCAGTCGGAATATCACGGTAAAGTGGTTTGAACCCGATAGAGGGCATTTTGATGAAATTACAATATTTGCTCCCCGCGATACGGTAATTACAAAGACAGAAAGTCCGATTGTATATTCTGAGATTATGGTAAGCGATCAGGTAACTGTGGAATATTATGATGATCCTCTTGACGCCGGGCCGCTCAGGGCGACCAGGATTACCGTGATAGGATAGGGTCTCATTAAGTCTTCCACGCGCTAGCTTCAAAGATTCTTGCTTAAAGTGTTAAGCCGTGCGATAATTACACATTACACGGCGATTTTTTTTATCCGCCTTCGCGCAGTCCACCTACGTACTTCGTGTTACGGTGGATCCGCCGAAGCTCCGAAGGAGCGTAGGCGGCTAAATTCAGGTACCACGGCCGTAAGGCTGCGGGGCTCCATAACGCGGCTTGTCGTTTTCAATAACGATGGCAGCAAGGAGAAGGAATCTTCTATGGTAAAAAGAACAAGTGTACTTATGTTTTGTCTGTGGGCGGCTTTATCGTTGTGCCGCACGGCCGCGGCAGAGGACACAGCTCCTAAGGAGCCCAATGAGGTTATCTATTACGGCGTGGAGCCGTTCGGGTCTTCGGTCTATGAGGATTTCGGGTTGGTGGATTTCCAGGGTAAAAAATTAAACCTGACGGTTTTTGCCACTGATGTGCTGGGCTTTGAAGATACGGAGAAGATCTACAGCGATCCGGTCACGGGTTATCCCATACGCGTGGAACGCGATGTTAAGATGTGGATGGGCAAAGAGTATTTGACCGAAGATTACTCACCCGCTGATTGTTCTGTGGTGATCAACAAATTTAAGGACAATAAGCTGGTCCAGGAATACAGATTTAAGGGCAGCGGGCCGCTGGATAACGCGGTGATCGTGCCGTTTTCTTTGCGCAAAGCGCCTATTCTTGAAACCGGCTGGTCCACAAAGATCGTGCTTCCCGAGGAGTATATCGTGAAATTAGAGGGCATAGAGGAAGTGTCAGTGCCGGCGGGTAAATTCAAGGCATACCATTTTTTAAGCCTTCCGGAAAAATTTGAAGTCTGGATCAGCGCTGATGAACTGCGCCTGCCGGTCAAGATAAGAGGGCTTGGGGGTTTAAGTTATACGCTGGTGATGAAAAAACGCGTCTTAAAAGGCGAAGCCGCTACAATCCCATGAGGATCAAACGCGTCCTGGTCAAATTGCTGCGCATGCACAGTTCTCCCCGGGAGATCGCCCTGGGCATTGCCGTCGGAGTTTTTATCGCGGTACTTCCGGTTTACGGCCTGCACACCCTGCTTCTCATAATCCTCGCCCTGATCATCCGTCCGGCCAATAAAATAGCCATGCTCATCGGCACGAATATTTCCCTGCCGCCGACAGTGCCGTTTATTACCTGGTCAGCTTATGAGATCGGCAGGTTTTTTTTAGATAAAAGCCTGGCCCCTTTATGCTGGTCTGATTTCCGCAATTTAACCTTTCAGAAAGTTACTGCCATATATCCGGTGCTTTTTTTTGGCAGTGTCATCTTAGGATGTGTTTGCGCCTTGATAGCTTATGTTCCGGTATATTTTATCATCAAGGCCTATAAGGAAAAAAAAGCGCATGCCGCAAGAGCCGCAAATCAAGATAAGATCGTTTAATAAAGCCGACAGGCAGGCGGTCCGGGATATTTTTTATGCTACCGCTTTCCTGGGGGAACCGGCAGACGCGTTTTTTGACGCCAAGGAGATCATTTGCGACGCGCTGACCGCCTACTTTACGGACTATGAGCCGGATGCCTGTTTTGTAGCTGTTGCCGACGGTGTTATTGCCGGATGCCTGATCGGAGCTAAAAGCAAGGTTGTCTGTGATAAGGTCATCGGCCAGAGGATTGTCCTCGGTTTAATCTGGAAGGCTTTGATAAGCGGGGTTTTTTTTAACTGGAAAAATATCAGGTTTATTCAAAAGGGCGTAAGTTCCGCCATAAAAGGCGAATTCAAGGCAGATGATTTCTCAAAAGAATATCCGGCGACACTGCATATTAATCTTAAGAAAGAGTACCGCGCCCAAGGCATAGGCGCAAGGCTGATCGCCGCGTACTGCGATTATTTGATCAGAGAAAAAATACCCGGAGTCTGCCTGGCTACGATGTCCCAGCGCGCCGGCGCCTTTTTTTCAGAGCAGGGCTTTGCGCTCCTGCATACAGGCAGGAGATCGTATTTTAGCCATATTTTAAAGCGGGATGTCCCGGTTTTTATTTACGGGAAAACGCTGTAATGTAGGGACAGGTTTGAAACCTGTCCCTACAGGCAAATCCGCTTGATTAAGTAAGCTAGCAGGGTTAGAATAAGGCGACAATGAATACGCAAAAAATTTCATTTGAATATTGCGCGCCGCAAACACTGCAGATTAAATTAAGCGGGGATTGGCGCATTAGTGCCGGATTTCCCGAAGCAAGCCAGGTTATCGGCCAATTCGAGCTTCACAAAGAGGTTACCCGCCTTGAATTTGAGGCATCCCGGCTGGAAAAATGGGACAGCGGATTTATGTCATTTTTGTTTCATCTGTCCAGAGAGTGTGAAGATAGGGGCATCCTCTTTGACCGCCGTGGCCTGCCGGATGGCGTGCGCAAGTTCTTGGATATTGCCTTAAAGGTCGTGGAAGCCGACACTGTCCTACCGCGGCCCAGTGAGTCGCTGTTGGAGCGTATCGGAGGCAAGGCAATTGAAGTCACCGGCAGCATTCGTTCTCTGCTTGATTTCATGGGAGAGATCGCCGTGGGCTTCTGGCGCATGCTGCGCGGAAAGTCATATTTCCGCCGTGATGAATTTCTTTATATCCTGCAGACTTGCAGTGTTGGCGCACTCCCGCTTGTTTCTTTGATCAGCATCCTGGTGGGAGTGATTCTGGCTTTTATCGGAGCCATACAGCTTCAATTATTCGGGGCCCAGATCTTTATCGCCGATATCGTAGGCATTGCCATGGTACGTGTCATGGGTGCTGTCATGGCAGGTATCCTTATGGCCGGCCGCACCGGCGCGTCATTCGCCGCGGAACTCGGCATTATGCAGGTTAACGAAGAAATTGACGCGCTCAAGACCCTGGGTATATCGCCGGTGGAATTCTTGGTTATCCCGCGTCTCTTGGCGCTTGTCGTGATGATGCCGCTTCTTACTTTGTACGCGGATTTCATGGGTATACTGGGCGGTTTTGTGGTCAGTGCCGGTGTACTGGGGCTTAACCCCGCGGAATATTGGAATCATACCCAGTCGGCAGTCAAAATCAGTAACCTTTGGGTAGGACTGATCCATGGTTTTGTTTTTGGCATAATTATCGCCGTAGCCGGCTGCCTGCGCGGCATTGGATGCGGCAGGAGTGCGGCGGCAGTGGGCGAGGCAACTACCGCGGCAGTGGTAGAGGCCGTCACCTGGATCGTCATAGCTACTGCGATTATCACTTTTATCTGCCAGGTCTTAAGGGTTTGATACTGTAATGGAAAAAAAATTGCTCCCGGTAATAGAAGCGCGCGAACTTAGCCTCAACTATGACGATTATATGGTCATGCGCGGGCTTAATTTCCGGGTGAATAAAGGCGATATTTTTATTGTCATGGGCGGCAGCGGCTGCGGCAAGAGCACAATACTTAAGGCGCTCATCGGCCTCAAGGAGCCTGACGCGGGAACCGTGCTCTATGACGGAAAAGATTTCTGGGCCGACCTTGTCCTGCAGAATCAGATCATGCGCGGTATCGGTGTCCTTTATCAGAGCGGCGCGCTCTGGAGCTCGTTTACGCTCGGGGAGAATGTAGCACTTCCTCTGCAGTTGTATTCTGAACTCTCAAGCCTGCAGATCCGTGAAATCGTGGAACTAAAATTAGCGCTTGTGGGCCTGGCCGGATACGCGGATTTTTATCCTGCGGAAATAAGCGGGGGCATGCGTAAGAGAGCGGGGCTTGCCAGGGCAATAGCGCTGGACCCGGAAATTATTTTTTTTGATGAGCCATCGGCCGGGCTTGACCCGGTAAGCGCCAGGCTCCTCGATGAATTGATCCTCCAGATAAGAGACGTGCTGGGAGCAACGATCGTGGTTGTAACACATGAGCTCCCCAGTATTTTTGTCGTGGGAAACAATTCCATATTTCTTGACGCGCAGGCAAAGACAATGATCGCCGAAGGCAACCCTAGGGATTTACTGGCTCATTCCAGCGATCCCAGGGTGGTCCGGTTTTTGACAAGAGGAGAAAGGCAGGTAGCAGCCAAATGATCAGAAAAGCAAACAAGACTTTGATCGGCGCGTTTGTGGCAGGGGCGCTGGTGCTTTTTATTATCGCGATAACTGTTTTTGGCTCGGGGATGATATTCAAGCGTTCGGATAAATATGTCCTATATTTTGACGGTTCAATCAAGGGCCTCTCTGTGGGTGCGCCGGTGATCTTCCGGGGAGTAAAAATTGGCAACATCAGCGATATCAACCTGCTTTATGATGACAAAGACAATGAGGTTTTGATTATGGTGGTCATTGACGTTGAACTTGAACGCGTCAAGGGCATACCCGACAAGATCGGTTATCCTGATTACAATGCCCTGGTCAAGCGTGGCTTGAAGGCAAAACTGGAGATCCAGAATTTTATTACCGGACAGCTTATGTTAGCGTTTGATTTTTACGCGGATAAACCGGTAAAGCTTTATGATGTAATAAATGTTTATCCGCAATTGCCGACATTGCCCATTTCCCCGGATATTTTTGAGATCATGAATGAGATACCCATAAAAGAGATCAGCGCGAACCTCGAACAGACGGCATCGGGCTTGAACAGGCTGGTGAATTCAGAGGGTATATTGGAACTGGACACGACACTTAGAGAAGTGACTTCGGCGGCGCGTTCCATACGCCTGTTTATGGAATACCTTGAGCAGCATCCCGAAGCGTTTTTAAAGGGCAAGTCAGTCAATCAATGAGCGTAGGGACAGCATAATATGCTGTCCCTACAGGCAGGCAGCATAAAATACAGGAGATCAAGATGCGGCGATACGGAATGTTATTCGGCATGTTTGTAATTTTTTGTTTATCTGCCATGGCCTTGAGCGGCTGCATTTCCCCTTCAAGTACGCCGCCCCCGCGGTTTTATATGCTTAGTTCTCTATCGGCAAACGAGGGGGTTTCTACGTTTGAGATCCCCAAGGACACGATCATCGAAGTAGGGCCGGTGAAGATTCCCGATTATCAGAATCGGCCGCAGATTGTCACTCAAGATAAAGATAAGATGTTGACCGTGGCGCAATTTGACCGTTGGGGAGAGGCCCTTGACGTGGGATTGGCGCGCGCCTTAGCAGAGGACCTTAGCGTAATGCTTCCGGGAGCGACCGTTGGGATGTTCCCGAGCAATTACGCGATACCGGTTAATTACCAGGTGATCATAGACGTGGCTCAATTAGAAAGCGAGCTTGATAAGGACCTGTTTTTTGCGGCGCAGTGGTCGGTGATCGAGCCGAAAAAGAACGTTATGTTATTTACCAGAAGGGCGGAATTCCGCCGGCCGATTGAGCCGCATAACTATTCCGGATTATCCAAAACGCTCGGAGCAGTCTGCGCAACGCTTAGCAGCCAGATCGCCGAAGGGCTTTCCGCTAAATGCAAGGAACTTAAAGGCTCACAGGCCAAATAATGGAGTATTGATGAATCTTGGCGGCTGGATATTTATGATATTTTCCTGGTTGATGATCCTGGGCATGTCGGTGTATTGTTTCGCCAGGGTTTTAAAGGGTAAAAATGGCCTCTGCAGCAACCCCCGTTAAAAAAACAAAGCAAGCCTGTATGCCTCTTGCCAAGGGCTTGTTAGAAATAGGCAGGTTTGAGATCGCCTACCGGATATTCGGAGGTAAGGGCAGGCATCTTATATGCGTAAACGGCGCCCAGCAGTCTATGGCGATGTGGCAGACGTTTGTCCGCCGGTTTTGCCGTGATCACAGGATCGTGCTTTTTGATTTTCCAAACCAGGGTAAGTCCAGGGTTCTTACCGGAGCGGTAAACGTTTCGCTGGATGAGCAAGCCGCGATACTCTCGGCAGTAGTGGAGGCCACGGGCCTTAACCGGGAGGCGGCAGTGTGTGCTGCTTCCTGGGGTGGGATAATCGCCCTGGTTTTTGCAGCTCAAAATCCCGGCAGGGTAAAAAAACTGGTCCTGGCCAGTGTCGGAACTAAGCCGAATAAAAAACTGGTAGAGACGATAAAAAAGGGCTTTAGCATGGATATGGGCCGGCGTGAAGAGATGGCGCGGCTGCTCATAGACAGCTTTGGAGATGCCCTTCCGGAACAGCTTAAACGCGGCATTGTTTCTCAATTCCGTACCATGACAGAAGAGAGGCTGCGCGCCTTCTGCGAACACGGCTCTTTTGTCATTTCTTCAAAGAAATTAAATGAGGCGATCGATCTAGGCTCTATAAAAGCCAAGACTGTCCTTTTAAGAGGCGCCAACGATACTATCATCGACTTAGATGACGTTAAGTTCCTGGCTTCCCAGATCCCCGACTGTCAGGTAAGGGTCATAAACGGCGTTGGGCATTTTCTGCATATGGAACGTGAGGATGTGCTCGATATATACGCGAGCATTATTGCGCAATAAGTAAGAGAGAGGAGAGTAAAATGCCGGGAATAAATGAATTGTTCCAGAATGCCGATTGGAAAACAGAAAAACACGTTCCGGTGATTGACGCGCCGGATAAAGTAAATAAGGGCGAATTAATTAAAATTACCGTGACTGTAGGCAAAGAGATAGCGCACCCTAATAAGACAGAGCACCATATCCGCTGGATCGCCGTTTTTTTCCATCCCGAAGGAGAAAAATTCCCATATCAAGTCGGCAGGGCGGAATTTTGCGCCCATGGGGAATCGGCCATCGGCCCGGACACAAGCAGCGTATACACCCACCCTGAAATAACGCTGACCTTTAAGACCGATAAGCCCGGGAATATACTCGTTTCCAGTTATTGTAATATTCATGGCCTATGGCAGGGCGCAAAAGAACTTAAGGCCTGACCCCATTGTCCCCAGAAGTCAGTAGGGACAGGTTTGAAACCTGTCCCTACTGAAGTTTTAAGCCCTTCATCGCAGGCTCTGTAATATAATCGTTGCCATAATTACACTTATTGGCTATACTAAACAACTTATGGAAACCAGCTCAGCATCGCAGTTTGAAGTCAGGATTACCAGAAGAATAGAAGAGATACTGCGGCAGGATTGGGAGCAGGTTTTTCCCAAGGTATTGGAAAACTACGATTTCTTCCGCACCCTGGATGAATCGGATTTTCCGCAGTTCTCTTTCTTTTACATCATGGCCTATGACCGTGGCCGGCCGGTGGGCGCGACCAGCTGTTTTTTGATGGATTACCCTATGGACCTGGCGGTTGAAGGGGCGTTTAAAAAGGTCCTTGACGCGATAAAGAAGTTCGCTCCGCGAATCTTGAGCCCCAGGATCGTCATCTGCGGCATACCAATGGGCCAGGGCAGGGTGGGTGTAGCCGGAGAGGCCGGCCCTGTGCTAAAGGCGATATGCAAGGCAATGGAAAAAATTGCCCGCGAGCATAAGGCAGGTATCATTGCTTTTAAAGATTTTAATTCAACTTACAACGATATGTTTAAAGATTTGCTCAAGGATGGTTTTTTTCAGGTCCAATCCCTGCCTTCCACGGATATGCGCCTGACTTTTACCGGTTTCCAGCAATATATGGACAGCTTAAGCAATGCCTCTAAAAGCGGCTTGAAGAGGAAATTCAAGAAGATCGACGGCAAGGTCAAGATTGACCTGGAGATTACCGATAAAATTGATGATGGCGTATTGGCGGAAATTTACCCGCTTTATCTGCAGACCCATGAGCGTCAGGACATCGGTATGGAGAAGCTCGGCCCGGATTTTTTTAAAAATATCGCCAGGAATATGCCGCGGCAAATCAAATATTTCTTGTGGAGGATGGAGGCTAAGATCGTGGCATTCTCTCTTTGTTTTGTGTCTGAAGACTATTTTATTGATTACTACCTGGGTTTTGATTATTCGCTGGCCCACGAATTTGGCCTTTATTTTATCAGATTTCGTGATATGATGAAGTGGTGCATTGATCATTCGATCAAGGTGTATGAGATGGGGCAGACTTCATACGAAGCCAAGAGGAGAATGGGTTTTGATTTTATCCGGCTCTATATTTATGCCAGGCACCGTAACAGGCTGATAAACCCGTTATTTAAATTTTTGGGCCGCATCGTAAAACCGGAAAATTTTCATCCGGTGTTTATTGAAATGGATAAAGCAGGGGTATGATGAATAAAAATAATCCTACAAATCATAGTAATGAACATCTCGAGCAGGTTGGAGCCAACTTCTACGGCCTGGGTATTGCACCCAAGATATTGGATATCCTGGTTGGTATAGGGTTTGTCAGGCCTACCCCTATTCAACTTAAGGCCATCCCGTTGGCTATTCAGGGTAAAGACGTTATTGGTATTGCCCAGACCGGCACCGGCAAGACCCATTCTTTTGCTATTCCGATCATCCAGCGCCTGGCGCAGGTAAAAGGCGTGGCCCTTATTTTAGCACCCACCCGGGAACTGGCTATACAGATAGATGAAGCATTTCAGCCTATGGCGCGATCTTTTAGCATAAAGACTGCCTGTCTTATCGGCGGAGCACCCATGGAGCCTCAGATACGCGCCTTGCGCAATAACCCGCGTGTGATCATCGCTACTCCGGGCAGGCTCATTGACCATATGGGGCAATGGAATTTTCTTCCGGATAGCGTCTCAATTCTGGTATTGGATGAAGCGGATCGTATGCTGGATATGGGGTTTGCGCCACAGATAGAGAAGATCCTGCGTTTTCTGCCTAAAGATAGGCAGACCATGCTCTTTTCGGCGACCATGCCCGCGGAGATCATGAAAATAGTCTCGAGATATATGAAACTTCCGGTAAGTGTCGAGATAGCGCCCTCCGGCACTACGGTTGAAGGCGTTACCCAGGAATTATTTATTGTCCGAAAAGAAGAAAAGATGCGCCTGTTAGGCAAGCTGTTGGGGCAATATCACGGCCCGGTGCTTTTATTCTCCCGCACCAAACATAACGCCAGGAAAATCACCGTGGCTATCCGCGGCATGCGCCATAGTGTCGCCGAGATCCACTCCAACCGCTCTCTTGGCCAGCGCAGGGAAGCGCTGGAGGGTTTTAAGTCCGGTAAATACAAGGTGCTCGTAGCCACAGATATCGCTTCAAGGGGTATTGATGTGCGCGGTATAGAGCTGGTGATCAACTTTGACCTTCCCGAAGACGCTGAAAATTATGTACACCGCATCGGCCGCACCGCACGCGCAGGACAGAAAGGCCGCGCCATATCTTTTGCCACACCTGATCAATCCCGTGATGTCCGGGACATTGAAAAACTCATTAAGACCAGTTTGCCGGTTTCCCGGCACCCCGAGGTCCCTTCCGCGCAATTTGATCAATCTCAGCGTCCGCCTCAGGCCAGACAACAGAAACGCCCCCAGCATAACAGGGGGCGGCATAGTTTCCGAAAAACATACTAAAATAAATCGGTGTGACATGTTCCGTGGGACGTCCGGTCGTTTTACTCGCTTGGACGTTGGATGTAGGATTTTTTTGATTTTGCGTCCCACGTCCTACATCCCACATCCTACGGAAACGGTTAATCCGGTTACTGTTTTTAGTTATTCGTGGTTTGGTCCTTCTTGAACAGCGCGGCGTCTTTATCGCTCATATCGCCGCAAAATATCCACAACGCTATCTGCAGGCGCTCATCGTCTATCCTGATTAACTTGCCCTCTTTCTGGACGTTTTGTCCCCGGTCGATATTCTGCGCTTTATCTTTATCCTTGAATAAAAAGATCACCTGGTAGGGGGTGTTGTTTTTGGTTAACTGTTGTACGGTGATGACTTGATAGTAGGTGCCCCTGATGTCGTTTACCGTGTCAAAAAAATCATATTCTCCGGCGTTACTTACTATTCCTGCGGCGCTGATCTCTCTGCCTAAATTATGTTGTGCGATCTGGTCTCTTTGCAGATCAGTCGATTTCTGGAAACTTTCTACTAAGTCCGCGATATCCAAAGCGGCGCAATAAGTAAACGCGCCGGCGCCAAATATACAGATCAATGATAACACACAGGCCAAGGTAATCTTCTTCATCGCTCCCCTCCGGGTTATGAACTGCATTATACTGTCTGCTCCATAATATTACAAGAAATTTTGTGAATGTTTTTCAGAAAGATTTTGACAAACAGTGCATAAATGTATTATACTAATAGGTTATTGTGCCGTGAATAATATGGAATTTATCTATATCGCAAGGATCGGGATAGATCTAAGGCAGCGCTCCTGACTTTAATACTATGCTAAAAGCCGATAATACTTTTTACGCGGATATTGACCGCGCGGTAAGCCTTATTAAATTGTTCGGCAACGCTGTGTTTATAGCGGAGGGCGCGGAATTTGGCGGCAGGCTGGCCGCTGAAACATTGACCCGGATTGGTGATGATGGGGCCCATAGCCAGGCTGTTAGGCTGGATATGAGAGCGTTGCTTGAGTCAGGTAAAAGCCAGGCAGGATCTAATTTTCAGGATATCATTCATGGCCTCCGGGAGGCTAAAGGCAAGGCCGGTTTGGTTATTACAGCTTTAGATGAAGCCGTAAAAGACGAGCGTATTGAAGCCGCACTTCGTCAAGCCATCGAGCAAAGATCCCCGCCTATCTTAGGCGTTACAGACATCGAAGGGTTTCGTAAACTTGAAGAAAGGCCGGGCCTTTCAGGTTTTCTTCAATTTATTCTTGTGCAGAAAGAGAGGCCTCAAGCCAAGCGCGATAAATCCGTGCTTATAATCGGGGCGACCTCGTTCTTCGGAGTTGAGGCCTACCGTCTCTTTAGCCGGGAATATGCCGATGTCAGGGGCACGGGTTTTAGTAAGGCCTCTGTTTTGGGTTTTGATAGATTAGACGCGGCATCTGAAGGCGAAGTTAAGGAATATTTCGCCAAATACCCCGATTTTGATATTGTCATCTATATCGCGGGTGAGGCCGATGCCGATTTGGCCGAAAAAGAAAAAGAGAGGGCGCGGATACTCAATGCCGAAGCGGTCAGCCGTATCGGCCGGTACGCCTTAGGCTTCAAGTTTGTTTATATTTCTTCTGAATATGTCTTTGACGGCAGCAGCGGGCCTTACGGATCCGGCTCAAGGGCCGAACCCAGAAATTACTATGGCCGCACTAAGCTGGAAGGCGAGAAGGCATCGTTAAGTAGTTTTTCCGATTGTTTAGTGCTGCGGCTGGGCGCTCTTTACGGCTACAACGGCCCAGGCGATAAAAAGACATCGGTGAGTAAGCTTATTGCCGGCTTAGGCCGGCCTGAGCCGTTGGAGGCGGATAATCTTCAGGTAAAACATCCGATCCTGCTGGAAGATGCCGCAAGGACATTATTAAAACTACTTGATTACGGGGCAACGGGAATATATCAGGCCAACGGCCCCGAAGGGCTGAATAAGTTGGAAATGGCCGAGAGGATCGCGGCAGCGCGTCAAGAAATTACCGGGCGTAGTTTTTCTTATCCTATCATCGGTATTGAACAGGCCGGTATCGCGGCTAAGCCGCTGGATACCCATATGGTGAATGTGGATACTCCGAGGAGTTTTTACGAGGGAATCCGTTTCCTGCTGCATGAGAAAAAGGAAGAGCAACTATGATTTCTAATCGCGCCAAACCTGCTAATTTAGAGCCCAGGCAGCGTATATCAGGCCTGAGCCCGGACGACCTGGATTTCCTGACCAGGTTTCCGGTCAAATTCATTGAGGGTAATTTCGCGGATTATATGTGGGGAGGATACCACCTTTATAATATGAAGGGGTTACCTTATAATAAGGATACGCGCCTGGCGGCTGAATCGTGGGAGGTCTCCGGGCATCAAAAATATCCGTCACGCATCCAGATGCCGCACGGCAGGGTCGTTGTTTTTATGGACCTGCTTAAGGATAGGCAATTGGCTGGTTTAATGCTGGGTGATGCCGTGGTGGAGCGCTTTGGGCAGGATTTCCCCATTTTGGTTAAATTCGTTGATGTGCATAAACATATGTCGGCGCACCTTCATCCATCGCAAAAAGTTGCAGAGGCCTTGAACGAGAAAGATCCGGGCAAAGAAGAAGTGTTTGTGGTTTTGGATGTGCATGAAGGCGCGGAAAGCGCGTTGTACCTGGGCTTAAAGGATGGGGTAACCCCCGCGGCCTTTGAAGCGGCTATTAACAAAGAAGAAAATATCCTTAGTTTGCTGCATAAAATTTATGTCAAACCGGGCGATCTTTACCGTATACCTTCGGGCGTTCTTCATTGTTGGACAGGGGGATCCATAGCAGTCGAGATCACGGAATCCAGCGATCTGACTTACCGTATGTATGATTTTCGCCGTCAAAGGCCCATTCATATCAAAAAGGGGCTGGCTTCGATCGATTACGGGTGCAAACAAGGCGTGGCATTGGAAAAGCAGTGTTCAGGCTCATGGCAGCCGACTTTAACCAAGGGAGTCGATTCTGTTATGACCTGCAATGCTTTGAGGGTTGAGCGCCTGAGCGCCGGGTTAAACGGAAATTCAGTGGAGATTCGTAACCGTAATACCTTTGAGGTATTGATGGGCATCGAGGGGAGAATGGATATCACTTCTTTAAGAAATGACTGGTCTGTTTGTTTGAATAAGGGAAGCTCTCTTTTTATTCCGTCTAAGGCCGGCGATTACCGGGTGCGCGGCCTTGATGAGATAAATAAGAACTGCGCGCTGCGTATTAATATGAAAATTCCTAAAAAGGGGGACAGGTAGCATGAAAACGGAGATAAAATCGGAGAAACAACTTTTAGCAGAAGAATCCAGGTATTGTTCTTATGGGGACACCGCGCATTATTTGAAAAATCCGAGAATCTTCTCTGAATGTGACGGGTCATTCTTATACGATTATGACGGTATGCCATACCTGGACCTTCAGATGTGGTATTCAGCGGTAAATTTAGGTTACAAGAATAAGCGGGTGAATGACGCGGTTAAAAACCAGATCGACCACCTGCCGCAATTAGCCAGCCAGTATTTGCACCGCGAGAAAATCGAACTGGCGGCCGGAATTTCTAAACAAACGCAGAAATCTTTTCAGGCCGATGGCAGGGTGCATTTTAATGTTGGCGGGTCCCAGGCCATCGAAGACAGCATCAAGCTCATCCGTAAGAAAACAGGTAAAACGCTATTTTTTGCTTTTCAGGGAGGCTATCACGGACGGACCCTCGGAGCGTCGGAAATCACCTCAAGTTACCGTTACAGGAAACCCTACGGCCACTTTTCCAACCGGGCGCAATTTATTCCTTATCCTTATTGTTTCCGCTGCCATTATGGCAAGCATTTTGATTCCTGTAAATATTACTGCGTAACTCAATTCGAGAGGCTTTTTGAGACAGAATATAATTCGGTTGTTGATACTAAAACCGGCGAATGCGAATTTGCCGCTTTCTACATTGAACCCGTTCAAGGCACCGGCGGTTATATTGTCCCGCCGCCCGATTACTTCAGGGGGCTTAAAAAAGTCCTGGATAATTTCGGGATCTATCTGGTGGATGATGAGATGCAAATGGGTTTTTATCGTACAGGGCGATTCTGGGCGCTTGAGCATTTTGGTATCAAGCCTGATGTACTGGTCTTCGGCAAGGCGCTCACCAACGGCATGAACCCTTTGTCGGGCTTTTGGGCAAAAGAAGAGCTTGTTAGTCCCGCGGCTTTCCCGCCGGGTTCCACGCACTCAACATTCTCATCCAATCCCCTGGGCACTACCGCGGGGCTGGAGGTGGTCAAGATCCTTCAGGATAAAACATTAGCCGATCGTATCAACAATAGCGGTAAAAAGTTCGTGAATATGCTCAAGAAACTCCAAAATAAATACGTTGAGATCGGAGATGTTTCAGGGCTGGGCTTGGCTCTTCGCCTTGAGGTTTGCGAAAAAGACGGCATCACCCCGAATAGGCGCCTGACGGATGAGATATTCCAGGCAGGGCTTGATGGCGGGCTGGAATATAAAGGAAAGAAATACGGTTTAGTGCTGGACGTCGGCGGTTATTTTAAGAACGCTTTTACTTTAGCCCCATCCTTTTACATTACCGATGAAGAAATAGGAATGGCATATAAGTTTTTAGATGAATTATTCAGCCGTTTTACCTCCTAAAAAACGCTGAATAGGAAATTATTGCCCCCTGGTTTCTCTCGCCCCATTGCGGGCTAAGAAAACCAGGGGTTTTTTGTTGGCCCCCGAAAAAAAGACTTGACAACAATATGCTTAATGCATATGATTGTATGCATAAAGAATATAACCTTTAAAGGCCAATTATGCAGTTTTCAAAGAACACCATCAAGCTCCTGAAATTATTTTACGCCCACCCCGGGCAGCAATTCTATATTCAGGAGATCGGCCGCCTCTTAAAGACCAAGCCCGGTGTCTTCCAGCGCACGCTTTATAATCTTGAAAAACAGGGGGTGCTCCAGAGTAATTATATAGCAAACGCCAGGTATTTCTGGGCCAATAAAGATTATACTTTTTACAAAGAATACAGGACCATCATTTCAAAGCTGGCGGGTGCGGCCTTGGCCGCGCTTATTTTTGTTTTTATGCTTTCGGGAGCGGTTTGCGGCTATTGCCAGGAAGAAAAAACGCAGGGTATGATACTTTCAACGCTTGCCGACACCATTAATATTGCCTACGCCAACAACAAAGACATCCGCATCCAGGAATACGGGTTAAAGATCTCCGATGCCGACATCCTGCAGGCATGGAGCGCTTTTCTGCCGAAAGTGGACCTTGATGCAGGTTACACTCATAACGGAGCCGTTTTGACCAGCAACCTCAATACCAAAAAGGATATCGGAGTATTTACCGGCTACAAGGACACTAATACCGCCGGTGTCAGTGTTGCCAATAACATCTATAGCGGCGGCGCCAACACCGCGGCCTTGCGCCAGGCCCAGCTGGGTTTAAAAAGCCAGATGGAGACCTTGCGCGCCACAAAACTTAATGTGGAATTGGATGCAAAGCGCCTCTATTACGGCTTGTTGCTTGCTTATGAGACTAAGCGCATTGCCGAGGACCTGGTAAGTCAAGCGCAGAGCCATTATGAGCAGGTCCTGGCCAAGTTCCAGCAGGGCACATCTTCCAGGTTTGATGTCCTGCAATCAAAAGTGCAGGTGTCATTATTAATGCCGCAGCTTATAAACGCGCAGAATTCCATAGACCTGATCATCGCGGAAATGGATAAATTGCTCGGCCTTAAAGTTGGCGAGAGTATAACCGTTAACGACATGTTAATTTACGCGCCAATAGAAATAAAAGAAGGCGATTTTTTAAAAGAGGCGTATCTAAATGAGCCGGAGATGATCTTGAAATCCCTGGGCATAGATATCAGCAAATGGGCGATTAAATACGCCAGGGCCGGCTGGCTTCCGCAGGTGAATGCCGACGCGCAATACCAGTTTACTTCTAATAATACGGCAAATATGTTTAATAACCGGCTCAGTAACTGGAACATGGGTTTTACGGTGAGCTGGGCCATATTTGACGGATTTTCCACAAAGGCCAAGGTTGACGGCGCTCGGGTCAAGTATATGCAATCGGTGATAGGAAAAGAGAACTTGGCTGATCAGGTCGCCGTAGATGTCAGGCAGGCCTGCCTTGACATGACACAGTCGGCAGCGGTGATAAAATCCCAGCAGGATAACCTGGAGGATGCCAAAGAGGCGCTGGAGATTTCGTACGTGCGTTACAATAACGGCGTAGGCATAAATTTGGATGTGCTCGACGCCCAGGTTTCTTTGGCCAACGTCCAAAAAACCCTGGCCGAGGGCACTTATGATTATATTATGGCCAAGGCCAAACTTGAGAGGACCATGGGCAGAAGTTATTTATTAGCGGAGGCAAAATGAAAAAGAAAAAAAGATTATTGATCATCTTCGGTATTTTAGCCGTGGTTGCAGGTGCCGTGGCCGCCTACCTTATTATTAGTGACGGCGCAAAAAAGAAGCCGATCAAGGTTTCCGGGAATATTGAAGGAGATGATGTGCGCATATCCTTCAGGGTTGAGGGCCAGATCACCGAGCTCTTGACTGACGAAGGCATGGTCGTAAAGAAAGATGATATCGTAGCGCGCCTGAATAAAGACGAGTTGAGCAAGGTAAAGGCGGAGGCGGAAGCAGCATTGAAGCTGGCGCGCTGCCAATACAAGCTGGATCGTGATGACTATATCCGCGCGGAGAACTTGCTTAAAGCCGGCGCCATATCCGCTCAGCAGCGCGACGCGGCCAAGACCAAAGCCGGCACAGACCTGGCCAACATCAAGCAATTGCGCGCTTCCCTGGAACTAGCCAACACAAAATTAGGTTGGACCGACCTGGCCAGCCCGCTTGACGGTTATGTCCTGGTGAAAAGTTCTTTACCCGGAGAAGTGGTGCAGTCGGGCACGCCGGTTTTTACCGCCGTAAACTTAGACGATATCTGGGTTACCGCCTACCTTGCTGAAACCGACCTGGGCAGAGTCAAGCTCGGCCAAAAGGCCTATGTCACTACAGACAGTTATAAAGGTAAGAAATATGACGGTTGGATCTCCTTTATATCCAGCCAGACCGAGTTTACCCCGAAATACATCCAGACTACCGAAGAAAGGGTCAAATACGTTTACCGGATAAAGGTCAGGGTGGATAATTCCAGTTTGGACCTCAAGCCCGGTATGCCGGCGGATGCCTACATAACCGTCGATTAAGATCTGCTCATGATCACCATAAAGACAGAGAATCTCACTAAAAAATTCGGCAGCCTTATAGCCGTAGATAAGCTTAATCTAGAGGTCAGCGAAGGTGAAATATTCGGGCTGGTCGGCCCTGACGGGGCCGGCAAAACCACGACCATGCGGCTTTTAACCGGAATAATGGACCCCACCGAGGGGCAGGCCTGGGTTTTCGATAAGCATACCGTAAAACAGGCCGAGCCGCTAAAAGAGCACATCGCCTATATGTCGCAGCGTTTCGGGCTCTATGAAGAATTGACGGTGATGGAGAATATTAATTTTTACGCCGATGTTTACGGTGTAGCTAATGATAAGCGCGCGGCATCCATTGACCGCCTGCTGGGTTTTTCCGGGCTGCTGCCTTTTAAACAGCGCTTAGCCGGAAAACTTTCCGGCGGCATGAAACAGAAATTGGGCCTGGCCTGCTCCCTGATACATACGCCTAAAGTCTTGTTCTTAGACGAGCCGACAAACGGCGTTGACCCGGTCTCGCGCAGGGATTTCTGGAAAATACTCTATGAGCTGTTAAAGGAAAAGGTGACCAATTTTGCTCCACCTGTTATCTTGATGAAGCCGAGCGCTGCCACAGGGTGGGCCTGATGCATAAGGGAGAGCTCTTACGCTGCGATTACCCGGATAATATAAAAAAAGAATGTAACGTTAAAACGCTGGAAGAGGCGTTTGTGATGATTATTAAGGAATATGAGAAAAAGTAAATATATGAATGAAATAACCAATAACCAATTTCCAAACACCAAACAAATTTCAATAATCAATCACCAATCATCAAACACGACGTTTGGTTATTTGAATTTGGTTATTGGTGATTGTTTGGTTATTGCCTGCCCGCCGCCAGGCGGGTATCTTGGTAATTGGTTATTACTGATTGTTTAAAATTAAATATGGACCCAACCAATATCGCGGTAAGCGTAACCGACCTGGAAAAAAAATTTGGGGTTTTTACCGCGGTGAATAAAATAAATTTTGAGGTCACCAGGGGCGAGATCTTTGGTTTCCTGGGGCCCAACGGCGCCGGAAAATCCACGACCATCCGCATGCTCTGCGGGATCATAACACCTACATCCGGCAGCGGCCTGGTCGGCGGCTACGACATTATAAAAGAGCAGAGCAAGATCAAAGAACATATCGGCTATATGTCGCAGAAATTTTCTCTCTATAATGACCTGACCGTGGAAGAGAACATCAATTTTTACTGCGGCATATATTCCATCCCCGCTAAAGAAAGAAAAGAGCGTTTCCAGTCGGCTATGCGCACGGCAGGCCTTGAAGGGATGGAGTCGCGTATCACTGCTACTCTTGCCGGCGGATGGAAGCAGCGCCTGGCCCTGGGCTGCGCGCTGCTGCATAGGCCGAGGATCATCTTCTTAGATGAGCCGACTTCCGGGGTGGATCCGATCACCCGCGCCAGTTTCTGGGAGACTATCAAGCAGCTATCCGGTATGGGTGTAACAGTTTTTGTGACCACGCATTATATGGATGAGGCGGAAAATTGCGGCCGGATGGTGCTTATTTATCATGGCACGATCATTGCCCAGGGCAGCCCGCAGGAGATGAAGACCAAGAATATGAAGGATGAAGTATTGGATATTGTCCTGCCTGATTCCCAGGATTGGCTGGATAAGATAGCCGGCATTGAAGGGGTCAAAAACGCGGCGCTCTTCGGGGTCAATATTCATACAGTTGTCTTTGACAGCGCTAAGACAATACCGGCGATAAAAGAATTCCTGCAGAAAGCAGGCGTTAAGGAATACAGCGTTGATAAAATACTCCCCTCGCTGGAAGACGTGTTTGTTTCTTCAATAGAGGAATATGACCGCACAGAGCCTACGAAGAATTAAAGCCATAGCCTGGAAAGAATTTATCCAGATCAAGCGCGACCCGCGCAGCCTGGGCCTGGCCCTGGCCCTGCCCATGTTCCTGCTTTTTATCTTTGGCTACGGCCTTAGCCTCGACATTGACCATGTGCGCACCGTAGTCTGGAACCAGGATGCCTCATCGGTCTTGACCCGTAATTTCCTGCTTAATTTCAAAAATTCCAAATACTTTGATATCATCCGTTACACCGATAATTACCGGGATATCCAGCATATGCTTGATAGCGGCCAGGCTTTGATGGCCCTGGTCATCCCCAAGGATTTTTCTCATTATATCGAAGCAGGCCAAAAGGCCCCTCTGCAGTTATTGATCGACGGCAGCGATGCCAATACCGCTATTATCGCTAAGGGCTACGTGCAGGCGGTGGTGGAAAAATATAACGTGCAGCTTTTAACCGACGCCTTCGAAGAGTACGGCATCGGCCCCCCGCAGAATTTAGACGCCCGCTCAAGGGTCTGGTTCAATATGGGCCTGACCAGCACCTGGTTCATCGTTCCCGGGGTCATCGCCATGATCATTATGATCATTTCGTCGCTGTTGACTTCTATCTGTGTCGCGCGGGAGTGGGAGAGAGGCACAATGGAGCAATTGATCTCTACTCCGGTAAAGGCGCCGGAGCTTATCTTCGGCAAATTTATCCCTTATTTTGTCATCGGTTTCATTGACCTTACCATGGGGATATTGATGGCTATATTTCTCTTCGGAGTCCCCTTCAGGGGCAGTTATACCCTGTTTATAATTTTAAGTTCGTTTTTTTTGACCGGAGCCTTGTCACAGGGCATCTGGATCTCTGTGGTTGCCAAGACCCAGCTGATGGCCAGCCAAATGGCCACCCTGACTACAATGATACCGACCGTGCTTTTATCCGGTTTTATCTACCCGATCTTTAATATGCCTAAGTTTGTCCAGGCAGTAACCTATCTTGTCCCGGCGCGGTATTATATCGTTGTTTTGAGAGACCTGTTCCTCAAGGCCGCCGGGATCGGCAATATCTGGGATGAGGGCCTGTTTTTATTCCTCTTTGCAATTTTAATGTTTGGCCTTGCCATAAGAAAATTCAAAAAGAAGGTGGCCTAAATGAGCCTTGAGAGGATACTGGCGATTTTAGTCAAGGAATTCAAGCAGGTCTTCCGTGATCCGCGGATGAAGACAATCATTTTTATTACACCGCTGGTGCAGGTCCTGATTTTTGGCTATGCCGCCAATAGGGACATTAATTACGTGCCTACCGCTATCCTGGACCGGGATAATAGCGTAGAGAGCCGGGAGTTTTTACGCAGGTTTACTTTTTCAAAATATTTTATCCCCGAGTACTATATCAGCACGGAAAGAGAGCAGAACGATGTCCTTAATAAGGGCAAGGCCAGTGTGGTCATCCACATTGACCGTGGTTTTGGCCGGGATCTTGAAGCCGGCAAAGACGCCGCGGTGCAGTTTGCTTTTGACGGCACGGATTCAAATACCGCGATGATCATTATGGGCTATGCCAATACTATCACCAGCGGCTTTCAGCGGGATGTACTTATTAATCAGGCGCAGGCAAAAGGGTGGACCGGTGATTTTCCGGAGGTGGACCTCCATGACCGCGCCTGGTTCAACGGAAACCTGATTACCAGGGATTATTATCTGCCCGGCGTCATCGCCATGATCGTGACTATGATGTCATTATTATTGACCTCGATGGCCATTGTCAAGGAGAAGGAAATAGGCACAATGGAACAGTTGATCGTCAGCCCTCTGCGCCCGCTGGAGCTTATCTTAGGCAAACTTCTCCCGTTTGCTGCCATAGCGCTTGTTCAGGTGGCCTTGATCACGGTGCTGGGCGTTTTGTGGTTTAAAGTACCGTTAAGGGGCAACCTGTTGTTGTTACTTTTTTCCACCTGTATATATTTATTTACCACCCTGGGGATAGGGTTGTTTATTTCCACAATATCGGCAACCCAGCAGGAGGCGGAGATGTCCATGTTTCTTTTCTATATGCCTACTGTCCTTTTATCGGGATTCGCTTACCCGATCGCCTGTATGCCGAAGGCCATCCAGTGGTTTACTTTCGGAAACCCTCTGCGCTATTTTATGGTCGTGACACGCAGCATATTCTTAAAAGGCGTGGGAATAGATGTTCTATGGAGACAGCTGGTTCCGCTTTTTGTCATAGGCCTAGTGGTCATCAGCTTGAGTGTTTTTAGGTTTCGTAAGAGTTTAAGTTAAGGTAAAATCATTGACAAAATTAAAAATATGATTTATCATATTAATCATACATTACATATATATTGATTAAATCATACAAATTTAATTAATCATATCCTAATGAAACGGAGGATGACGCTATGAGAGGAGCGCAAAAACAAAAGATATTCGGGACGGTTACTGTGGGCGAGAGGGGCCAGATCGTGATCCCGGCTGAACTAAGAAAAAAGTTTAAGGTTAAGCCCGGAGACCGGCTGGTAGCCTTTGCCAAGCACAGGATGTTCGGTTTTATCCAGGTAGAAGAATTCAACCGTTTTGTAACAGAGCTATCCAAAGTCGCCATGAAATTCAGGCGTAGAAGGGCCAGGGCCAAGTAAGCTGATGTTTAAAAAGTATTTAAAAATTATATTAATTTCAGTTATTTACCTGAATATCGGCGTGGGGAGGCTTTGTGCCGAGGAGGAAATCCTTAGCTGGAATGACTGCGTCAGGGAAGCGGCCAAGAACCATCCTGATCTTATCGCGGCGGAAGAAGTGGTAAAGCAAAACCAGGCAAATACGCATATTGTCTCAAGTGCCATTTATCCGCAGGTCAACTCCAGCCTGACCGCCGCGACATCAAGAAGCGACAGCGGCAAGGGTGCCACTGTCGCTGACGCGTATAATTACGGCCTTAGCGCCTCGCAATTGATTTTTGACGGGGCAAAGACGCTGAATAATATTAATGCTGCCGGGGAGACTTTAAATGCTTCCAAGCAAGGCTACAGGTTTGCTTCTACTACGGTCAGGTATAACCTGCGCTCGGCGTTTATCAATCTGTTAAACGCGCAGGAAAACCTGAACATCACAAGGGAAATATTCGATATCAGGCGGTCAAACCTGGAACTGATCACTCTGCGCTATGAATCGGGCCTGGAGCACAAAGGCGCTCTCCTCACCGCCGAGGCAGACCTGGCTCAAGCCAGTTACAGTATGGCGCAGGCGCAGAGAAACGTTGGTGTAGCGCAGGGCCAATTGACCCAGCAATTAGGCAGGTTAAAACTGGTTCCCATGCGCGTCCTGGGGGATTTTCAGGTCCGGGAAACAGCCGAAAACAAGCCCGCATTCGAAACTCTTATTAAAAATAACCCTTCTTTGCTGCAATTGGATGCGCAGAAAAAATCGGCTGCATTTGCGCTGAAATCGGCCTACGCGAATTTTTCTCCGACATTAACCGGTTCAGCCGGAGCTAATAATAACGGCGCCAAATGGACGCCAAAAGCCAACCAGTGGAACATGGGGTTGAGTGTATCTATGCCCATCTTTGAAGGGGGCTTAAGGTTTGCCCAGGTGGACCAGGCCAGGGGCGTATTAAATCAGCTTATCGCCAATGAAAAGAGCACGCGGGACAATTTGATCTACGCGCTGGAGCAGAGTTGGGCTGCTCTGCAGGATGCCGTAGAGAATGTGGGCGTGCAGGAGTTGAATCTTACCGCCACAGAGGAGCGTTCAAAGATAGCGCAGGCGCAGTATTCAATAGGGTTTGTCAGTTTTGATAACTGGACGATTATCGAGAATAATCTGGTATCGGCAAAGCAAAAATTTCTGGCTGCCGAAGCGGCTGCCTTGAGCGCCGAGGCCGCTTGGATCAAGGCGAAAGGAGAAACTTTAGAATATGACTAAGAAGATAGTAATTATTCTGATTCTACTGGCTGTTCTGGGTACTGCTGCCTTTATTGTAATAAAGGTCCTGCCTAAACAGGATACCCAGGAAATAATCAAGGAGGTGCCGCCGTTTCGCGGCACCATAGAGCAGATAGTTTCTACGACGGGCACTGTCCTGCCGAAAAACCGCCTTGAGATCAAGCCTCCGGTTAACGGCCGCCTGGAGAGTATTTCAGTCAGTGAGGGTGAAGATGTAAAAACCGGCCGGCTCCTGGCCTGGATGAGTTCAACGGAGAGGGCGGCTTTATTAGACGCCGCGCGCGGGCAGGGCGAAAAAGAATTGAAATACTGGGAGCAGGCCTATAAACCTATAGCCCTTCTTGCGCCCATAGACGGAGAGGTTATTGTCGCTACCATGCAGCCCGGCCAGACCGTTACAACAGCCGACGCGGTGGTTGTGCTCTCCGACCGCCTGATCGTGCGCGCGCAGGTGGATGAAACAGATATAGGCAAGGTCAAGCTCGGACAGGCTGCGGTGATCAGCCTTGACGCCTATCCGGAAAACAAGGTTGGCGCCGATGTCGATCACATATACTATGAGTCGGAGACGGTGAATAATGTCACCATATACAGAGTTGACCTTATTCCCAAAGAGATCCCGCCGTTTTTCCGCTCCGGGATGAACGCGACCATAAATTTTATCGTAGACAGCAGGAAGGATGTTCTGCTTATTCCACTGGAAGCCCTGCATAAAGAAAAGGACGAAGTTTACGTTTTAAAAATTAATGGCGGGACGGAGCCGGTAAAGCAGCCGGTCACAATAGGGATGAGTGATGATAAGAACGCGGAGATCATCTCCGGCATCGGCCTTGACGATAAGATCGTGATAAAGAAGAAAAAAATAAATTTACAGAAGAGCAATAACGGCAGCAATCCTTTTTCGCCCTTCGGCGCAAGGGGTGCCGCACCCAGAACGCCGCATTAGCAGATGGTAGAAATAAAAAACATACATAAGACATACTTAATGGGCCAGGTGGAAGTCAAGGCCCTTAATGACGTCTCCTTAAAAATCACCTCCGGAGAATTTGTGGCGATCATGGGCGCTTCCGGTTCGGGCAAGTCCACGCTGATGCATGTCCTGGGGTTACTGGACCGTCCGGACGCGGGGGCCTATTATCTCGGCGGACAGGATATCACAAAGACCTCCGACGAAGAATTGGCAGCCCTGCGTAACAGGGTGGTGGGATTTGTCTTTCAGCAGTTTCATCTCCTGCCGCGGATGACCGCCTTAGAAAACGCCGAGCTCCCTTTAGTCTATGCCGGTAAAAGGCATTTAAGAGAAAGGGCAGAGCAAGAAATAGAGGGCGTGGGCCTAAAAGACAGGATGTATCACCGGCCTAATGAAATGTCCGGCGGCCAGCAGCAAAGAGTGGCTATTGCCAGGTCCCTGGTCAATGACCCGTTTATAATATTGGCGGATGAGCCGACAGGAAACCTGGATTCAAAAAGTAAAGAAGAGATCATCGCTATATTAAAGTCTCTTAACCAGAAAGGCAAGACTATAGTCATTGTCACTCACGAGAAAGAAGTCGCGGTGCACGCGCGCAGGGTGATCCAGATGCGCGACGGAAAAATTATTTCCGATGAATCCAGGGATGACAGGCCCAAGGCAGAAGAACTTGTTTCTTTAGAGGATGAAGCCGTAAACGAGATCCTTTCGCGGCCGCGTGGATCAACGGGCGAAACAAAATTCATAGATTATTTAAGGCAGGCAGTATCTACGATGTTGACGCATAAGATGCGCTCATTGTTATCCATCCTTGGTATTCTTATCGGTGTGGCCGCGGTGATCGCGATGCTGGCTTTAGGAAGCGGCGCCAAAGAAGCGATTGAAAAGCAGTTGGCGTCCCTGGGCTCCAACCTTTTATTGGTCAGGCCCGGCTCAGCCAAGGTCCAGGGTATAGCCATGGAAGCCGGAGCAGTCACCCGTTTTACCTTCAACGATGTGGCGGCAATAGAAAAAATGACTGATCTTGTAGCCAGGGCCTATGCTTCGGTTTCAGGCCGGGGACAGCTGGTTTATGCCAATAAGAACTGGAATACCCAGATTGAAGGCGATGGCACGGCTTACCCGCAAATGCGCGCGGCAGAGCCGGCTGTAGGAAGATTTTTTACCGATCAGGAAGTAAAGATGAGGGACAAAGTCGTGGTCATCGGCTTGACCGTGGCCAGAGAACTTTTTGGGGACGCCGATCCCCTCGGGGAGACGATAAAGATAAATCTGAACAATTTCCGGGTCATCGGGATATTGCCGGAAAAGGGGGCCAACGCTTTTCACGATCAAGATGATTTAGTGGTGATCCCGGTAACCACGGCGATGTACAGGGTATTCGGAAAACAATATATTGATTGTATCTTTGTGGAAGCTGTGGGGCCGGACCTTCTGGATGCGGCCCAGGAATCTATCGCAAAGATGATTATAAAACAGCACCATCTGTCTAAGGATGAAGAAGATTCTTTCCAGATACGTAATATGGCCGATATCAAAAAGACAATAGAGGCCACGACCAAGACAATGTCGCTCTTGTTGGGTTCGATCGCCGCGATCTCGCTTATTGTAGGCGGCATAGGTATTATGAATATTATGCTGGTTTCGGTTACCGAGCGCACGCGCGAGATCGGCCTGCGCAAGGCAATAGGTGCCACCAACAAGGATATCATGGTGCAGTTTTTGATCGAGGCGATATTGATGTCGTTTATCGGCGGCGTATCGGGCATCTTACTGGGGAGCGGTGCGGCGGCGCTGATAACTTTTTTTGCCGGATGGGCCGCGCGTGTTTCTCTCTCCAGCGTCGTTCTTTCCACCACGTTTTCTTTACTCGTAGGCATGGTCTTTGGGCTGTGGCCGGCCAGCAAAGCGGCGCAACTTGATCCCATTGAGGCGTTGAGATATGAGTAGGAAAACAAGTAATCAGAGAGCAGAGTATAGAGATCGAAATGACTTATTCCGTGGGATGTCCGCTCACTTCTTGCCTGCCGGCAGGCAGTCGTTCGCTCGGACGTTGGACGTAGGACGTCTGTATTTACGTCCTACGTCCCACGTCCTACGTCCTACGGAACTCGTTGTTATTTTATTTATTGCCTTCTCTGTTATTTTAGTAGCAACAGCTACGGCTGCCCCATCCCTGACAGTTCGAGAGGAAAGGTCCCGTGAGATCTTACAGGAAGATAAAGACCTGAGAGCCAAAATAGCAGAAGGGGAAAAAGTGTTTATTGAAAAAATCGTCATTAAGGGCGCCTCTGCCGTTAGCAGAGAGCAATTAGATGAGGCTACCCTGCCTTTTCAGAAGCGGTGGTTGGCCCAAAGAGATATTGAAGGCCTAGAGGATGCCGTGAGACAGTTATATCTAGGTAAAGGCTATAAAGAGAACCCTCCCGAGATATTCTCTCAGGTCAGTCAAAATATTTTGGAAATTACGATCAAAGAACAATAATCCTGACTAAGATCAGATAATTTTAGCCACAATAGCCCTTGACAAGAAAAGTACTTATGGGAAAATGGGCGCATGCGCAATTTAAAACTAAAGGCGATATTTTTTGGGACTCTGGGCTTTTTTTTATGGCAGGGCGCATCTTTTGCGGCTGATCCACCGGCCAGCCAACAGATGAGCGGCGAGGACAGGACCCGTCAGCTG
>Ga0105164_10000226_pt1 | contig 42380 bp, 41 predicted proteins | sample VDWuncwatermetaG_FD_89674 | JGI IMG/M metagenome (GOLD analysis project Ga0105164, IMG submission 89674) | Wastewater microbial communities from Netherlands to study Microbial Dark Matter (Phase II) - VDW unchlorinated drinking water | ecosystem: Environmental > Aquatic > Freshwater > Drinking...
TCATTTCGAACTTTGCTGGGACTTGGAACCCGACGTTCCGGACTAACTTACAGAGAAATATACGATGGTCTGTCTGAAAAATCGGGTCAAACCGACAATTAAGTTACAACCGGATAGGCAGGGTTTTTTCTTCTAAATTTTTCACCCAATACTCATGGCGCTCATTGTAACCCGTGATGCCACTACCACTGTTACGAAGCAGCTTGCCATACTCTAGCAATTTTACGGCTTCTTCTTTTTTACCGGCCTCTAAGGCGTCTGCGGCTTGTAGCACTGTTAAATAGGATTCAATGATGTATTTAGGCGGCGGCAGAATATCCGCGATTAAATCTTTCATTTGAATGGCTTTAATATAAAGTGGTCCGCGCAAAATAATATCTTTAGTATCGCCCGCTTTGGCTTTTTCCTGCGCCAAAGCCTCAATTGCCGTGTAGGTGCTGGTTGCCGCTTTCACCAATTCAACAATTAACTTGCGATGTTGGTCGTAAGCTGATTTTAACTCGGTACGAGCAATTTTTAATGCCTCATCACGTTTACCCGCCTTAACTGCCGAGGCAAATTTACTATCACGTTCACTGAAAAATTTCTTTGCTGGTGTTACGGTAGTTTTAGTCATTAATTCTTTGATTTTTTTTTCTTCAGGTGTTTTGTCAGTAAGGTCTTTAACCCAAGCTCTAATTCTTTCGTGATACCCAGGAAAGGGATCTTTGGTGCTATCCGCATCTGCCAGCTGTTTTCCATAAGCTAAAAGCTTATCAATTCGCGCCTTGTCTGCTTGCGCCCCTTTATCCATTTCATCGGTAATTTCCAAAACTGTTAAATAAGACTCTATAATATAGGCAGGCGGGGGTAGAATATCAGAAATGATGTCTTTCATGTAATTTATTTTTTTGTAATAAAGGCCGCCGATTAAAAGCTCAGGTTTTACCGCATGGCTTTTAGAGGCCGTACACAATATCGTCAGTAAGCAGACCGAAATAATCCATTGAGTGGTGGGTTTTACAGTTAAAAAATTCATAGAAATTTCTCCATTTTTAGATAGGTGTTAATAATTAGGTGTTAATAATATAAACAAAGCTTGCCTTATTTATATTTAAGTAAAAAGTTATATTAGGATATTTAGTAGATTCTAGACCTCAGTCAAGGGCCTAAATCTTAGAGGTAGCTCATCTGGCGCTACTTTATTATACCCTTCACCACCTAAAACATGAACATGCAGAGCGTTAGTTTTGCCATGGTCAAGCATAGGTTGGCCTAATGTTAAAATGATACGATCACCCGTTTTAGCTAGTCCATTTTCAATCAATAATTTTTCAACCTGTGCAAGCACATCTTTTAAAGTTTGGTAGGGGCTCAACCTGAGGGTTTGCAGTCCCCACGTGATTTCAAGGCGGTTTAAAACCTCACGGTCTTTGGTTACCGCTATAATCTGCGCTTTAGGTCTAAAACCCGCTATAATCTGCGCAGTTTTACCAGTTGTGGTTAAGCACACAATTGCGGTGGCATTCAGCTTTAGGGCCGTCAGCACTGAGCTCGCCGCAATGGCTGCTGGCGTGCTCAATAGCTCGCTTTCTAAAGAAATTTTGTAATACGAATCTTCGCTTTTTTCAACCTCGACGATAATCTCATGCATGGTTCTGATCGACTTAAACGGATACTTACCACTGGCAGATTCTGCTGACAACATAAGTGCATCTGAACCATCTAAAACAGCGTTAGCCACATCCGTAATTTCAGCTCGCGTAGGTCTTGGATTTTCAAGCATTGAATCTAACATTTGCGTAGCCGTGATCACTGGTTTACCTAATTGGTTGCACAAATTAATAATTCTTTTTTGCGCGCGCGGCAGCCGGCTTTGGCCAATTTCAACTGCTAAATCGCCACGAGCCACCATAACCACATCACTTAACCGGACGATCTCTTCAAGGTTGTCCAAAGCTTCTAGCATTTCAATTTTTGCTACGATTTTAGCCGGAGAACCCGCATATTCAATTAATTCTCGTAAAGCACGTATGTCTTTCCCATGTCTTACAAAGCTTAACGCAACATAATCAACTCCATTTTTTAAACCGAACTCTAAATCTTCTTTATCTTTAATTGTCATAGCCTCAACAGGCAGCGTTAGTCCGGGCAAATTCATGCCTTTACGGTTTTTTAAAACTCCACCATAAATCACCTCTGCTTCTAGTTGAGTGTCTTCTACTTTTAATACCTTAAGTTCAATCAAACCATCATCTAATAATATTTGAGTTCCCGGCTTACAGGCTTTACACAATTCTTTAAAATCACTAGGAATTAAACCATCGCGCCCTAGCACCTCGTCAATCGTAACAATTACAATCTGTTTTGGTTTTATTTCTATAAAACCTTTTTCAAAAAGACCGACACGCACCTTTGGGCCCTGTAAATCTTGCATAATTGTAACCGGAGCTTTTAATTCAATTGAACTTTCGCGAATTATTTTAATCACCTCAAGATGTTCCGCATGAGTTCCATGACTGAAGTTTAGCCTTGCCACATTCATTCCGGCTTCGATGGCTCTCTTAACATCCGCCGCACCACGTGTTGCGGGACCAATAGTAACGACAATCTTTGCTCTTCGGTTTGCTAACATGGAGTTATCTCAATATTTTTCTCTATATTTTTCATATTAATACCCTAGATGTTTATCGCGTGAAAGTCCTATTAAAAAATTGAACTCTTACTTTTTTTTGTTCGGCAAGCTCAAGCACGCTTCTTTCAACTTCTTTTTTAGACTTTTCTGTCTCAGAGGCTATAGATCTCCGCAGGACCTTGGTTTGCGTATCATTTTGTTTTGTAAACTCCTGCTTCCACTTAGGAGCTTCATTCGCTATAAATCTATTGTGTTGACTACGACTTTTAAAATAATACTTAGTATAGGTAATAAAATCTTTCTTAGTTATAAATTCAGAACTAAACTCAGAACTCAATTCAGAGCTCAATTCAGAACTAAACTCAGAGCTAAGTCGGCTCGGTAAATTGACATCTGATTTTTTGGCTCTAGTCTGCAAATTGTAGGTATTCAAAATATAACTCTTAAGATTAAGACTCGTTAGTTTATTTACAAAACGGCTCATCAATAACCTATTAGAGTCTACAAATTTGTTATTTACTGTTAAAGTCTTAGAATTCTTATATTCTGGCCCTAAGCTTATTCGTCCTTCTCTAATTTCAATGTTATTTTTGTTCGCAACAAAAGTTATATTTAATAATGTATCTTTTAACATACCAATCTGACGCCCGCCCAGTATAAACCTGAAGGCCCTGTCTTCAGTTCTAATCATGCAGGGGGTAACTCTACCTATACAGGCCTCTGGAACCTGCACGGTCTGCGCTCTACTCATGCTCGAAAATATAAATAAAAATATTAAGTTTAAAAAAATCAAAACAAATGCCTTTCAATAAGTTCTACTTTTTGCTGAATCGACTCATCTTTTTTGAAATCTTTTTTTAAAATCATAAGAATATCGCGCGCTTGAATTGCCCGTTTTGATCGGTAATAAAACTCTGTCAGCAAGACCAACGATTCCCCTGTCCAATTAGACTCTGGAAAATGTGTAATCCCTAATTCAATCGCATGCAAACAATCTATTTCCTTATTCACTTCATAACACTTAACTTTGGCCTCGTGAAAATATTTTTTTGCAGTTTCCTCGGGCGTTTCCACCGTGCTTGCAATCTGGCGAGAACTCAATTTTTCAAATTGAGCTAACTTCGAAAGTTTTTTTTGCAGACTTAATAAATTTTTCTTTCTTTCATATTGCGCCTTAAGTTCAGGATTATTTTCAAAGTAATCAAGATACTTATATGAGTAAAACAAGACGCCCGTCAGCGTTAGGACCAAAGCAACAATCGTTAAAAAAAAGGCATCTAAGGTTTTCATATTAAGCTCTTCGGCTAGCTAATGACTAAAGTTTAATCGTTTCATAATAAGACAATGCATTATATCCTCCTGTTTAATCTATTATAAAATCTCTGTAGATGACAAAAACAAACTTTAAGATAATATAATTATTCCGCTGGAGTTTAAAATGAATAAAGCAGAGCTAATTAGCGCTATCGCCACCAAAACAAAGATGAGCAAATCTCAAATTGAGAATTATTTAGATGCCACACTTATTATAATTCAAAAAACGGTATCAATGGGCGAAGAGGTTAAAATTGTGGGTTTTGGTTCTTTCAGTAAAATACTTAGGAAGTCAAAAACCGGACGAAATCCAAAAACCGGACAAACCGTCAATGTTCCAAAAACCACTGTACCCCGCTTTAAACCAGGTAAAGACTTTAAAGATTTAGTTAAAAAATAACGATGCGGATATGCCCCCGCACTAAATTCTGTCGTATTTGCTCTTAAACGGAACAGGCCATGTTTCTATTATTTCTAGTGACTTATAGTAACTTTTATTAAAAGTGACCGCATTCAAATTTTTAAATATTAACGTCTTATTCATCGGCAATCTAATTAACTTTTTATTAAATGCATGAAATATTTTTTCACCCATAATTCCCCCAACAATCTGGCCCGCTATAAAAAAATTTTTTCTGCTGTATTTGTGTCCTTTGGCTTCGCTGCCAACTTTATATTTTCCTTGTGATAAAAATTGCGATTCCAAAAGTTTTTGCGCAAAAGCCAAAGTCAATGTTTCTTTTCCACGATCATCGAATTGTTCTTTTTGCAAGGCATTTCTAAGATCCTGCACGGTGTCTGTTTTTCTTTTTGGGTTTTTGATTTTACTAAAAAAATAAATTATGGCTTCTATCCAAATTGTTTTCAAAAAATCTTTTTTTGAATCTAAAATTGTTTTTGTATAGCCACCTTCTTTAAAATACACATACTGTGCCGCAACTCTAATAACATGATTGACTGAATAACGGGCCAGATATCCGCATTCAATTTCTGGTATATAAAAAGAATAGCCTTCGCGAATATTTTCAATAATTTTGTTTTTTAATAAGTTGGAACATTTTTCAATTAAATCAAAAAAACTATTATCGCTTGAAGTGTAAATAGAAAGTGACGAGGTGTCGATTTTTAAACCAAAGGATCTCGCAAAAAAAATTACGGAGTTCGCTACAGTATCCGTAGGATCCACATCCGATACTTTAATTTTTTTATCATAACCACTCTCTAAATAAAGTAAATAATCTTGCCACTTCACCCAAGGTGGCATTCCGTTTAACGCCCATCTGTTATGATCAAACTTTACAATATCAATGTTTTGTTCCATTGGTTTTTTCATTTGTTGTTCCATAATCTTAAAATAGAGAGTCTCTGGACTTTGATAAATGCTACATTGATCTACCTCTAAGTGTATTTTTTTAAAAACTTTTCTCAACGCCCTGGGTAAGTGCAACGAGGCCAAGTGAAGGTCTCCATACTGAACAAATATTTTACACTTTTTTTGCTCGAAATATATTTTTTTAATAGCTTCTGCCGACAAGAGATCATGTTCTTTTAATGTTTTGGTACTTGAGCCCGCATTAATACCATAAATCTTAACTTTATTTTGCATAGCCCACTTAAAAAGAGGTCGGTAATTTTCCCATGGAAAACCCCAATTTTTTTTCCACTCAATTTTAACTAAAAAATCTTTCTCCGGAATTAGACCCGCCATAAAGAGATCTACAAACGTCTGATCTTTGATACTTAAACATTCAAGCGCGATTACAAATGGCAATTTGATTTTTCTAATAATTCTTAAAAAACCCCGGGTGGATTGCTTTTGTGCGTGAAAATCTCCGATCAAAACAATATCAGCCAATTTTAATCTTGAAAATAATTGACGTTTGTCCCCTGCTTGCCATGATAATTTGCCTAACTCTTGATCGTAGATCTTCCGATAGTTTTTCAATTCCTTCATTTCTTGGCCAATTATAGATTCAACTCGGCTTTTAATATTAAAGTAAAAATCTTTTCGAATTTGAACTAGTTGCGTCGAATCCATAGAATTTATTATTAATTATTCATTATCTTAAAACAATTGTTGATTTCGCCTGTAAATAATAAAATCATATTAACTATGACAAAAAATACAAAACTACTTATGCGCTTATTAATTACCAGTCTTCTTGTAACCATTGGTTTGTTTGTTTACTTGAGCGTGCATCATTTTGCATTAAAGCTTGGCTTGAGTGGTAATTCCCTCTGCGAGATCAACAGCCAATTTAACTGTGATGCCGCTGCCACAAGTAATTTTGCTGAATTTTTAAACGTTCCGATTGCCATATTAGGTGGTGTTTTTCACCTTGTGCTGCTGTCATTTATCATTTTTTATAATTTAGGCTGGGCTGAATCAACCTCTTATTTACGAATAAGTATACGTGGAATGCTTGCCGTCTCTGTCGCGGTTTCCATAATAGCGGGTGCTGTTTCACTCTTCACTCTAAAAGTTTTATGTCCCTTCTGCGTTGCCACTTATGTTTTTTCAGTCATCAACCTTATCTTGGGTTGGAATTTAGTCCAAAATTATAGTAATGATTTTAAATTTATTAATTATTTCAAGGAGCACAAGTCTCTGCTAATGGCCTTAATCAGTATTCCTGTTTTATCTTGGTTTATTTCTGGAATGATTCAATCAAATTACGGACTTGATCAAATTAAAAAACAGGTTCCCGAAAAAATTGCTATTTGGAAAGCTAGTTCAGAGTACAATTTTGATAAAAATCTTGGCCTTTCAAATGCGGTTGTTAATCCGCGTATGACTTTGATTGAATTCGCTGACTTTAAATGTCCCCATTGTAAAATAGCCTCTAACACCATTAAAGTATTTTTAAAGGGCCGGCCCGACATTCAATTTATTTTCAAACCCTATCCGCTCGATGGAAACTGCAATGATGCCATATCACAAAAAGGCGACAACTCACGTTGTCTACTCGCCGCCATGACACTTTGTGCAGAGAAAATTGCTAAAAAAGGCTGGGAGATGCACCACTGGATATTTGAAAAGCAAGAAAAACTTATTCCTATTAGCGATATCAAAACCCAACTTACTCATATTCAGAACGATTTAGGATTAGACTCTATTCAAATGTTAGAGTGTGCTGATTCTGCAGAAATTTATGATGTCATCAAAAAGACTGCGAGTGAGGGCACTGCGGCTAGGGTCGAAGGTACTCCCACAATATATCTTAACGGAAAAAAGCTTCCCTGGGGCCATTATCTTGAAGTTTTAAAGCAGGCCTCTGAATAAGAAATCTAAAACCTTTTCAAGATAGTCAGTAAACACCACCTCAAATGTATAACCCAGACCACTGACGACCTCTAAAAAAAAACCGGCGGCAAATACGACCACCAATGAAAACCAAAAAGATTTAACCACCATATTGGTGGAGCGCACGTCTTTAATTCTTAATTCTTCAATACACTCTTCAACTTTACGCATAACAAACCGAAGCTCATTAAAATGCTCTTTAAATTTATCCCTAAGCTCCTGTTGCCTAGTTCTGATTAAAGCACTTGATCCCGGAAAATTTCTTTTGGTTCTAATGGCATAAATCAAATCCACCGCATGTAACGAATACTTTTCAATTCTCATTCTAAAATTTGGATAATCCGAATCTGTTTCTAAAAACTCTTTTAAGGTTTTTATGGCACGATCGTACTCTTCATTAATCACCATAGTTAAAATATTATACCGCATTGTATCTGGACGCCCCAAATCTGAAACTTCAATATCATTGGATTTGGTTTGAATTTTTAATGCTGCTTGACTCATATCAACTTATCGGCAATTTTTTAAAAAAATAAAACTAATTCATTCAACTCAAATACCCGAGCCCAGCCCAAAGTCTAGTTTTGTTTCAGAATGATTCTAGCTAAACTAATTTATGGCAGACTAGACTTACAGGGGGCGTTATGGAGTTTGAAATTAATGATATCGAAATATTAGAGACTGCTACGATTGCAGCTGAAAAATTATTCAGCGCAGAGCCAAGCGTAAATCGCAAAAGTATCACTCGTTCAGATGCTATTGAGCCTTCAAGTACTACAATGCTAAATTCAATCGTAATGAGTGAACTGCATAAAGAAACCGAAGAACTTCAGAATAAATTAAAATTAAATTACCGCAGACTATTACTGTTTGAAACTGAAAATAATAAGCTGATTGAAGAAAAAAATAAATTATTTTTTGAGACTCAGAATTATTTTCAAAAAAATCAGATCCTCACAGAAAAAAATGAAGATCTTGAAAAGCAAAACGCCATTACTAATAACCACGCCATATTACTCTCAGAGAAAGTGGACTCCTATGAAAAAATTAACAAGACCCAGTTTGCAGAAATTAAACGTTTTTCTAAATTTCACGCTAAAATTCAAGATGTCGTTAAACCTTTTATTGTTCAGCTTAAAAAGCAGGTTATAAATTTACAAAATGAACTTATCCTGTCACAAAAAATTAATACTAATTTAACTAATACCTACAAAGAATTTTGTAAAAAAATCGAACTCGAACTAAAACAAAAAACTCTAGAAATTGCTTCACTTTACGCTGAAAAAAATTCTTTAATCCAGACCTACGAAGAACAAATTCATTCATTTTCAAAAGAAATTGTTACGCTGCAAAGTAAAAATGATAGCGCCTACAATGAAATTACTCGCCTAAAAAAATCTGTTGAATTTAAAAATTACTTTGAAAATGAAGTCATACGTTTTAAACGCACGCATGAAGAAGATCAAAATATAGTGAACAATCTCACGCAAAAAAAATCAGTGGCTGAAACTAAAATATTACTCTTAGAGCAAAACTTGTCTGCCGCTCAGGCTGATTCCTTATCTTATAAAAACAAAGCTGCTGACTTAGAGAACAACTTAGAGGTTACCAGAACCCAATTCTCAAAAAAAATAGATGAATTCAACTTGCTGAATGAAAGACTTTTTCGCCTTGAAAAGCTAAATAATCAGCTAAGTCTAGAAATTGGCACTAAATAAAATTAACGGCATCTGATAAGTTTGAAAAAATTTTTATGTCAGTAATACCTTTAAGATCTAATAGTCTATGAAAATCAGACTTTAGACCGACAAGTCTTGCGTCTTCAATAATTCTGATAGATTCAAAAAAAGTTATTATATTTGCTGATGCCGTAAAATTCAGCTGCTCAAGACAAAATACAACCTTTCTATTTTTTAACTGTTTTTCGCAAATATCCCGAAAAGGTTTGTTTTGATCAGCCTCTATTCTTCCGCTCACTTCAACAATCATCATTTCGCCAACCTCATAATAATTTGCTCGCATATTCACCTCGTCCAACTTTATCGGTATAATGTAATATTAATGAATGTACTTTAGTCTAAGTGGTGACTTTTATTTTTGTAATGATAAGCTTTCCATAGAATGAAAAGCTTAACACCCCTATTTTTAATATTATTGTCAACCAGCCCTGGCTTTAGCCTGGCTAGTGTAGTTAACGCAACAACTAATAATAAGGTGCAAAATCAAGCCAGTGCTAAGATCAGAGATTTCATTATAACCTCCGATGAGCTTGAACGCGATAATGAAAATGAAATCATGACATTATCTGGAAATGTTAAAGTAATCTATAAAACTCAATTTTTTGAAGCTGATTTTATAGAGCTTAATTTTAAAAAAAAACAGGCTCATCTTATAGGTCATGTAAAAATACAAACCCTGACTCACCAAACTGGCGGATTAGAAATTCTTCTTGATTACGAAAGCAATCAGGCCCTGATCTATTATGGCTATGTTCAATCAAATAATATACGTTTTCAGGGCGACCTCATTGAAAAGCAAAGTGATACTGAATTCTACGTCGATAAAGCCGATTACACCACCTGCTCGAACTGTCCCGCCACTTGGAGTTTTGCCGGCAGTAAAATCAAAGCGGAACTGGGTGGCTATGCCTACATTAAAAACAGCCTGTTACGTGTAGGTGGCGTTCCTTTTTTTTGGCTGCCGTATTTAGTAGTGCCCTTAAAATCAGAGCGACAAACGGGTTTGCTTACCCCTGAAATTGGCTATATTCGTAATCGGCGCTTAGTACTGACACAAAGTTTTTTTTGGGCCCTATCTAGAAATCAAGATGCTACTTTTACCTTTAAAAATTATGAGTTAGGAGGCTTAAAACCATTGCTGGAACATCGTTATGCATTAAATGAAGCCTCCGGCGGAATTTCAAAATTTGCTTATTTTAATGATAAAGTTTTTATATCTGAAGCGCGCTACAATAGGTACCGTGGTGCCACAGAAAAAGAAGCTCGCTTCAATCGTTGGGCGTTAAATTCTTCGCACCAATACGCTGGCGACGACTACAATAAATTTAGGGCCAAGCTTTTACTTACTAGCGATCTTCAATACCCCAAAGATTTTTATGATGAATTCACTAATTATTCAGATTCTTCACTTGAAAGTAAACTTAGCTACACGCATTCCCTGGAACATTCGGTTTTTACCACAGAAGCCGCCTACAACCGCAGTTTATTACAAGCGAATCCTTTATCCACGAACGAGTTCGCGGTTCACCGCAATCCAGAAATTCATTTGGACTCAACATTGATACAAATAGCTGATCTTCCTCTTTATTTTACTCTCGATTCAAATTTTTCTCGCTTTACAAGAGATAAAACTTATGACGACATTAGTTCCATTTCCGGGCAAAAATTCGTTACCAATAATTACTCCGACCCCTCCTGTGAAAATACGGGAATTGCCGACTGTGTTGCTACAAATGATCAAACTTTTGCCGAGGGCGCCGATCTTATTCGTACCGGCAATCGCCTGCTAGCAAAGGCCACAGTAAATAGCTCCACATTTAATCTTGGCAATTTTATGAATATCAGTCCAAAAATTTCGTTCCACCAAGCCAGTTATTTATTTCCGGTCGGAGCACAAAAAACCGCCGCACGCAGTTATCCAAAATTTGAATTAAATACACGTACTAAATTTTTTAATATTTATGATTCTAATTACTCCACGACTGGAATAAAATATAAAAATGAAATTATCCCTGAAATTGGATATTCAAGCATTCCGTGGATACAGCAAGACCAACATCCTTTTTTTGGCCTTACAAATACAGCAGAATCCCCGTATTTTTCAAGCAGCGTCGTGTCTGATGCTGATCTTAATATACCGGGTGGTCTTTTGTATGATTACGAAGATCGTGTTTATGACCGTCACATCGTAACACTTTCCGTACTTAATCGCTTAGTTAAAAAAAAACAATCTGATAATTTGTATAAAACCATACTTAATGCCCGCCTAACGCAATCTTATGATCTCTACAAAGCTGAGCGCGGGGTTACCCAACCACTTTCAAACTTGGTTGCTACACTTTTATTAAATTTAAACCAGATCACTAGCAGCACGGAAATCAACTACTCCCCTTATTTATCCGCCACCAATACGCTTACGAGCTTGAGTTATTTAAACGAACGTCAACAATATTTTAAAATTGGTCTTGCCAGCAATAGAATGCAAGAACCTAAACAAGACGACATCTCTTTTGCGATTGGCTTTGTTTCAAATTATATTAATGTTCTAACCGGCGTCATTTATGATGCCAGCCCTGGGCGCGAAAGCAATTCCCGCCTAAAAAAATTCTCGCTGATCACTCAACTCAAGCCTCCAGGTGAATGCTGGGCGGTTAACTTTTATCACGATCAAAAAGTAGGCCTAGAGGCCGAATGGAAAATCAAATTCGACTTCTCTTTTGATGGCAAACCCACCAAAGTCATCCCCCCGGCAGAGCTAAATATTAACTAGTCGCGACTTCATACTCAGCACTCAAATCAAGCTGACTAATACTTGACCCGCCTAAATTTAATTAATATCATAAGTAATAACAAAAAGAGGTTATATGAACATTAATTTTTTAAGATCTTTTTTCGTAAATTTCATCACGCTATCTTTTATTTTTATTATTATTATTATTTCAAGTCTCAGTGCTCTGGCTCAATCAAAAAGAGGCTCCCCCTCGGCCATGCCGGCCAGGGGCTCAAGTGCGGTGAATTACCGTATTTTAGCCAATTATGATTATATTATGACAAGCCCTAGTGATTTGAATACTTTCAGCTCAGGCCTTTCATGGACTTCCACAAATACACCCACTAAATTTGATACTATGAATGGCTATTCTTTAGGTGTTGGTTATCTTATGGGCGCAGGATTTCTGGGCCTTGAGTATGGCTATGGAATACAAGAATTACCCAGCACCTTTATTCCGCCTTCGTCTACAGTTCAATATTCTTTAGACTACCAAACTGTGTATCTGCTTTATGATTGGGTTTTCAATAGTAGCTCAAAACAGTCCTTTGAGCTAGGTGCAGGTGTTGGTTATGCACTAAAATATCAGTATCACTGGCTTTACAAAACAGGCGGCACCATAACTGAAGTTATTTGGCAAGATAACCCTATCGTTTTTAAAGTCAGAGCCCATTACAACTATCATTTTACCAATACATTCAGACTTCGCCTAGGCGCGACTTATGAATTAGCTAGTAGTTCTAATTTAAAAGCGGACTCTAGCAATCTTGGAGTGGTCCAAGGCCAAACACTTCGTTATTCTGGGGGCCAAAACGTTAAAGTCGATACTTCTGGTTTACGGCTTAACGCCGGACTTGTTTTAGCATTTTAAGAAGTTTTTGTATTTCACACAGGAGACAACCAACATACAGGAGACCTCATATGACTAAAATCCTTCAGGTTGGACTTGGGCCCTTAGGACAAAAAACAGTGCAGTTTGCAGTTGCACGCGGGTTTCAAATTGTCGCGGCCGTGGATAGCTCGCCTAACCTAATAGGCCAAGATGTCGGTGTTGTTTGTGGCTTAAAACATATGGGAGTTAAAATTGCTCCCTCAATTAAAGAAGCCGTTAAACCTCTAGAAAAAAATAAAAAGCCGGATATTGCTGTGGTCACCACAGTTTCAAGTCTTGCAAAGCTTGAAAGCATGGTATTAGATATTGCTCAAATTGGTTTATCCATTATTTCAACCTGCGAAGAACTTTCATTTCCGTGGAGGGCACAGCCCGCCCTTGCAAAAAAATTAGATCGCCTATGTAAAAAATACAAAATAGCTTTGCTCGGCACGGGCGTAAACCCAGGCTATCTTATGGATTATCTTCCTACCGTACTAACCGCCGTCAGCAAAAAAGTGGACTCCATTCAAGTTTGGAGAGTACAAAATGCCTCAGTTAGGCGAATTCCTTTTCAACAAAAAATTGGTGCAGGTCTTACGCTAGCTGAGTTTAATAAAAAGCTAAAAGCCGGCACCTTGCGCCATGTGGGCTTAGCTGAATCCGTTGATTTTATAGCCGCCCGCATGGGCTGGAAGCTGACTAAAAAAAATGAATCCCTAAAACCTGTTATTGCAAAAACAGAAATCTTAACGGGTTACAAGCCAATTACAATAGGCATGGCTTGTGGTGTCCAGCAAATTGGCCGAGGATTTATTGGTAAGCGCGAAGTCATCACTCTGCATTTTAGGGCCGCTGTTGGCGAAGAAAAGTCTTACGATAGCATCCAGATCACAGGCGATCCCATGATACGCTCAACGATTGAGGGCGGCATAAACGGAGATGTGGCCACTTGCGCAATCACGCTGAATGCCATTCAGTCGGTGCGGCTCGCGCGCCCAGGTTTGGTCACTATGTCTGATATTGCGGCGGTGGCGTGTTCAGTCAACTAAAAGTGGCCCACTTTTAGTTGACCATTGCTTATCTTAACTTATCGCGATTTGCAGACACTAAATTCATTAATGACATGCTGGTCTCAAGCATTTCATTTTCTGACTTCTGAATCATGTGCTGAAATAATCCGTAAAATAATATAGCCACAATCGCTACCGTTAAACCAAAACCCGTACAATTTAATGCATGCGATATACCTTCAGACAACATCTGTGCTTTTGTTGCTGGGTCTGCTGAAGAAACTGCTCTAAATGAACCTATCATACCAATGATTGTTCCAAGCAAACCCGCAAGAACTGCTAAATTACCAAATACCGCTAGAAAAGATGTATAACCCTCAAGCTTTGGCATCTCCCGAAGCACTGAGGCATCCATAGCTACTTGAACTTCTTCGTCTGGTCTTTTATTCATCACCTGCACCAATCCAGATTTTACCGTGTTTGTTAAGGGTGTTGTTTTGCTGTCGCAATATAAAATTGCTTGGCGAAGATCGCCGCTAACTATAATTTTAAATAACTGAGTGGTAAACTCTTGCTTATCAACCCGATGCGACTTAAGTACTATAAATCGCTCTATCACCAATATCAGTGTTAATACTCCTATGATTAGTATCACATACATTACAAAGCCGCCCTCGGCAAAGGCTCGAGCTATCGGGTTCATGTTTTCTAAATTAGTTAACTGATTCATATTACTCTTCTCCTTGGGTAAATTTATCGGGTATAAATATAAATGGATACGTTACTTCTGCTGCCATTTTAGCCGGTGGCTCAGGAAACTTTAAACTTAATATTTTAGCTTTAACGCATTCTTCAACAGTTGAGTTATTAAGAGTTGTTTTATCTTTTAAAATTTGCGCATTCTTGGCTATGCCACCTTGATGAATTTCCCATTTTATAACAACTTTACCTTCTAGTTTACCGTTTTTTCGGAACTCACGTTCATAACAAGATTTATATTGAGATAAAATTGAGCGCACCACGCGCCTAACAGCGTCTTTATCAATAGAACCAACAAATACTTCTTCCTGGCCACCAGTGGTAATCTGGATTTTATCTTTTGCTCCCAGTGCTCCCGCATTGCCATATCCAGTCATTCCGGCGCTGCGCCCTTTCGTATTAATTTTAGAAACACCTTGAATGTTTGCACCGGCGCCAGCCCCTGTATCCTTTATATTAAGATTTGCTCCTTGCGTGCCAAAACTTACATCAGACTCATCGTTATTTTTTTTACCTATGCTATCATAATCAATAGACTTACTATTAATTTTATCTAATTTGTTTTTTGTACTGCTAGCGCCAAATGCCGCAAGTAAACCTGATTTTTTAACTACAGGCTGCTTTTCTTTAACTTTTACAGTAGCTTTTTCTGATTTTTTAATAGGTTCAGACGCCTTATCAACAACTTCTGGCTCAATAGGTTTCAGTTGCAAATTAGTAAAAACAACTTTTGATTCTCGTACAGTATTAGCCTCTACTAGATCTGTAGGTGAGATATATGAAATATACCAACTTGTTAGAAGTGTAAAAATTAAAACCGCGCCGAGGGTTAGCTGTTGTTTTAAATTTAATAGAAAAGATGTATTCGCAATAATAAATGGCGAAGGCTCAACATATCGAATTTTTAATTTTATTGAATTTGATAAGTGTAACGTATAAGTTTCAAGTTCTGATAACTTATATTGACTCTGCTCGCGATCTGCCTGAATGGCAGACCTTATATTATTTGTAGCTTCAATTTTCATTTCTGGAGTTGTATTAATAACTGCAACGTCTGAAGAGAAATCTAAAAGTGTCCAACCATTAGGTGCCAAGCCATTTGGCACACGGATATCATAATCATCGCCTAACTTAACAGATTGATTCTGCAAAAAATGATAGACGTTAATGACATAGTTCTGCCAATAAACGACAACTTCAATTTGCTTTAATTTTAGATCACCAACCTGAGTGTTATTCAACAATGCCTCATATCCTATTTTAAACCAGCATTAGCCTTAGTTTCCAAGTCTTTTATAACCTGAGCAGACTCGCCACTTAAGCTTGTTACTTTTATTTTTTTAATTAATTCTAGACCATCTTTATACTTATTAAGCCTATCTATAAATAAAACAGAATAATTGAAAAGTACATTTTGCTTACTATCGTTATTTTTAAGAATTTTTTCATAAATCTGGGCTGCTTGGTTCGTTTTTGCATTTGCTGAAAGCGCAATGGCATAATTATTCATACAATCTTCACCCAATCGGTCGTCATTACTGAAGCGTTCAATGCTCGAAAGAGCTTTTTCAAATACTCTTTGCCCCGTGTATACAGCTGCTAAATTACAAGCCGCAAAATAATTTTTTGAAGCTAATTCAGATGCCTTATTAAGCAACCCAACTGCCTCTTTGTTTTGCTTTTTTTCCAGCATAATAAGTGCAAGATTATTATAAGTAGCTGATTTAGACAAACCGGCATTATTTATTTTATTTAGTAAAAATAAGGCAGCATCAACATGCCCTTTTTTATAATAATAAATAGCTAATGCATTTAAAGCCTCAACATCATTTGAATTAGCAATTAGTAAGTCTATGCCTATCTGTTTTATTTTGTCTAAGTTGATCGAGCTAATTGCCGCATTTAATTCTGAGTGCATTGCCTGCGATTCTTCACTTAGACCCCAATCAAACATTTGAACTTCGCTAAAAATTTCTTTTGTTGAATAAAACTTTTCTGGATACTTTTTACTTGCTTTATTATAAGCAGCATAAAAATCTGTGTTGTAGGCCTGAGAGCTGAAACCCCGCTCAACAGCTAATTTATAACTTTCATCTGATTTCTTAAACATGGGGTCAACAACCTTAGCAATCTCGCTTATGTAAAGCTCTTTATCTTCATTACTTAAGTCAACAGGTATTGGAACCTGTTTAAATGCAGTTGCCATATGTTCATTGGCCTTACCTAGTATATTTAGGGCACTTACAAGCCCCTCATCTGACTCAAGCTTAATAATCTGATCTAATTGCTCGCTCAATAAATTCATTAGCTCAAGCTTAGCATCGACTGCTTTTTTTTGTTTTGCATCTTGTATCGGAATTTGAATATTAACTAATTGCTCATAAGTTTTTAACGATTGCTCGAGTTTAATTTTAGCTAAATAAGCCGCACTCAGTTTTTGGCTATCTTGGTTCAATTTTAATAAAAGATTTTTAATTTTAATTTCAACATCGGAAATATCTTTTTTGCTTTTTTTATTATTACTCAACTTGAAAATCCAATAGTGTGCTTGTATTTTTTTATCAGCCAGCACATTTTTCATATCAAGATACAAACTGTAATTTTTTAGAGCCTCACTGTTTAAGCCCGCAACTCGGTTAATTTCGGCAATTTTAAATTGAATTTCAGAGTTTTCGTCTTCATTTTTATTAAACTTCATATAATCAGCATATTTACTTGAAGCCTTGCTTGTTTTGCCGATAATTTCAGAAATCAAAGCTGAGTTATATAAATACTTAGAGTGCGATACATTGTTTGTTGCTTTTTTCTCAGCTAATTCAGTATAAATTTTTTCAGATTCCTCAAATGAACCCGCTTCAAAATAGAGTTTAGCTAAAAATACTTTGGCCCTATATTGCAAGTCAGCACTTGCCCCAGAATTTAAGGCGGCCACTTTCTGATAATTCTGCAGGGCTTCTTTATTTAGCCTTAAACGCTCAAAGTTAACAGCCGCATTAAAAAATGCAATAACTCGTAATCCAGATTTAGGATACTGCACAGAAAAATTTAAAAATTGCTGAGCAGACTCAGAAAGTTTTCCAGCGGCCTCAAGATCTTGTGCTTTTTTAAAATTCGCCTTTTCAAGCACATCATGAATTTCTTGAGATAGTTTAGGGTTAATAAGCGTCGCTCTTTTCAAGAGCTCAGTTGCTATTTTTTCAAGACCAGCATAGTCTGATTTTAAATTATAAATATCTAATAACAAATTAACTGAGTACTCGTAATATTTGTTTTTTTCATGGTTCTTAATAATCTCTTTAAATGCACCCTCTGCCAAATCAAAATTATTTGTTAAATAATATAACCGCCCAACTTTGTATTTAATATCAATAGCATTTACAGCATTTGGGTAAATATCCAAATACCACTTTGCAATATTAATAAACTTTTCAATCTCGCCAGCTAACACAATTGGCTTTAATGATTTTTCTGTTTGGCTTTTTAAAGACGCATCACTTGGTAATATTTTTTCGTATGATAATAAAATATTTTGCGCCGCTTTTTCAAAGTGTTCAGATTTTTTAAACTTATTAACTAAAACAGAGTACTGCTCAGCTGCTGACTGAAAATCCTGCATATCAAATAACAATTCCGCATAATAAAAATGCATATTGGCCGCAAAGTCTGAGTCAGAAAACTCTGACAAATACAATTTATAAACCCCATCAACTCTTTGTTGAACAGACAATACTCGCGAATTTTGCGCAGCCTGATGTTCTTGTAAAATATAATTTCTTAATGTCTTTTCTCTTAATTGAGAACTTTCTAAAATTAATTTACTATCTGATTTATTACTCTGATGCCATGCCGACTGTTCATTATAGTTTTTAATCCAATTAAAAAGTTCAACTTTAAATCCATCTAAATTTTTTGAAAAAAAGTAATTTTGTACAATTTGATATTGAAATTCAAAATTTTTTTTAAATATTGGGTTTTGTGCAATCAAATAGTGAAAGGCCTCACGAGAAGCTTCGAAATTGCCTTTTGCAGAAAGATAATAGGCTAATTTTTCAATATTATCGTATGCATCTTCGTTACTTAATTTACTAAAATAGGCAATAGCTGCTTTAGCGTTACCCGTATCAGCATAAAATACGACCAAATCTTTAAGTGCTTCGCTCTCTAAACGGGCCTTGTTATTTTTTTTTCCTGTCAAGGTGGCATTCTTACGTGAGTCTTTACTTACTTTTATAATTAAATCTAAATATTTTATCCCAGCCTCTGATCGACCCATACGATAGAAACACCATGCCGACTTATAAAGCGACATAGAATATAAATTATGCTTTTCATGCTTTAATAAAAAAGCATAATGATCACTCGCCTCAGCCCATTTTTCATTATCAAATAAATGCTCTGCTAATGCAAAGTGCGCCTCAATTGTAAATTTACTGTTGGGATAATTCTTAGTAAGCCGAGTGTAATACTCAGTGCCTTTTTCCGTGTCTCCTAATTCAAAGCTATCATAGCCTAAAAAAAATAAAGCCTGATCTATCTTTTCATCCTGAGGAAAGTCTCTTAAAAACCACTCGTACAGTTGCACAGATTTACGATTGTAAACTTTAGCTGCATCTAATTTAAGAACGGGTTTAGTCGTAATTTTTGCAGTTTGAAATTCTTGTAATTCAAATTCGTACTTTTTTTGAATTCGATCACTTAAAATATTAGCCTTTTCTACATAAAGCTCGGCTAGCCGCAGCCATAGCCCGCCACGTTTGCTGCTGCTTTTGAGACTTTGTGTCATTTTATAAAGTTCACTTATCTGTTTATCTAAAGTTTTTTCATAGTCAGTCTGGCTTAAATCTTCATTACTAAAAATCTCAGAAGACTTAGGCGGCTTGATTTCATCTAAATTGATTTCTTTTTTTTCAGTAAAATTGACATCAACAAGCGGCAACTTAAGAGCTGCCTTTTTTGTTAATTTATTATTGTTAGCATTTGCATCAACAAAACTTGTATAACATAAAATTAACAATATTACTTTCATAAATGACTCACTTTTTGGTTCTCATATCTTGTTCTCGTGTTAGCAGTAAATTATATATTTATTTATAGTAGTACGTTTAAATTTATGCTTAAGTAAGCATTTGATTGAAATTTACTAGTAAAGCTAGAATCACTTGGCAGCGGGCTTGTTAAGCGCACATCGGCTGTAGTGGGGTCTGTAACTTCAGCGATACTTGCTCCTAATGAAAGACCCACCGCAAGGCTAGACGACAAAAACAATGACTGTGTCAGAGCTACTTGAATAAAAGGTCTTTTTTCTTCTTTAAACATTTGAATCCCAAAATCAAAGTCTGCTTTAGTTAAAGTTGAAAAAACTGTGCTTTTAGTAAAGCTGACTTTTCCGTAAGCGATATTATAAGCCATTGCTAAAAAATAGGCCTGAGTTACGGCTGGAGCGCGACTAAACTCTAATTGACCCGTACTTTGTAGCAATTGCTCAGCATAGGCCGTTTTACCACCATAGCGTGATCTAATACCTAATCCGAACGAAAACTCTTCGCTTGAGTAATACGATACCTTAATTTGAGAATATTTATTATTAGCCACCAATTCATCGGCAACTAGCCCACTGCTTAGATCAATTAAATATTTTTTAGAAAATTGTACTTTACGACTTAGCACACTAAGTTTGCTATCCGTTAGCGGAGTTATGATTTCTACAAAACGCTGACTGCTTGCTCCACTTAACTCTTTTGAGTCTAGATCATTTAATTCGTCTTGTACATCATCTTGAATTTCAGTTTCGTCTACGGCCTGCTGTTTGTTTGACCTGTCTTGAGCTTGAGCTGAAAACGACAACAGCATGCACAATAAAACGAATACTATAGTTTTTCTATTTTCTATAATCATTAAATAGATCCTTATTCGATTCAACTTCATCAATAAAATCTGTGCGCTTATTAAAGAGGTCTTTATATTTAACTAATTTACGGGAGTTTACCAGCAGCATCTCAGGCACATTATTATCACCCTTAATAACCTCATCTTCAAAATTAATATCAACCTTGTTCTGACTTTTAACAGACTTGTTTTTTTTATCTTGTTGAGATGAAACCTGGGTTTCATTTGCCCACAAATTTAAACTAATTATACCCGCAATAACAATAAATATAAAAATTCTTTTATTCTTGAACACAAAGACTCTCTCCGAAATATAGGGTGTTGCCAATTTCATCCTTCCAAAACTCTCCATCAAAAGGCCAATACTTCATATCTTTACTTACAGATGAAATTTTTATTTTTTTATTTTTCTCTTGCCTATCACTTACTTCAGTAAACTGATCTGCCTGATTTGATCTAACCCGCGTTTGCTTCTTTTTTTCATCTATGATCTCATAGTTCACGAACATCATTTGTTGAGTATAATAGCTTAGTTTTTTTTCTAATCCTTGCACGACCTTGTTAAAGATTACTACTATTTGGTTGTTATAAAAATTAATTCGATCATCGTAAATAGAATCCAAATAGGGTTTTAAACTATTCTGGATATTGCCAAAAAGTTTTTTGGTAGATTCTGACTCGTTTTTAATTATTAAAAAAGTATCTGTTATCGCTTTTAAGCGGCTGTCTTTTAACATCGTACGCGTTACTTTAAATGGAATTTTACCACCATAATTTTTAATGGTTTCAATGCTCGACTCTTTCTTAGATTTTTCATTAAGCAAAACCTCATTGGCATAATTAACTTCGGCCATAACATCAATAATATTGGCTTTAAGGGCCGCCCAATCTGTTAAAATTTTTAAAATATTCGAATAATTACTATTATAATTATTCACGACAACCTCTGCAGCTTCTGAATTGCAATTATAGTTTAATAAAATGGCTCGCAGCACCAATGACTCTGGCTCAAAAAAGTTTTCATAAAATGGCGAATGTAAAGATTGCAATACACCCTGCGCCTTTGCATATTGACCTAAATAAAAGTAAGTCCAGCCCAGCTCGGGTAAACTTTCTCGGTAGGCTTCGCTATTTTTATAAATCTTTATATAAAACTCGACAGCCTGAGCATATTTTTTTGCCTGAAAATAGGCGCGAGCTGTATTTAATACGGTGTAAGACCGCTTAATATGAGAGCTCTCGCGACCATCATACAGCTCTAGCAATTTTAAATAAGAATTAATTGCGTTTTCTGTTTCATTTTTCTTTAAATAGCTCAGCGCTAAAAGATTAAGTGCGGCCTCGTTTTTAGGGTTTCTGCCAATTGAGGTTTTTAAATGATTAATTGCCCCGCTCATATCACCCTTATCATAACTTAACGAGGCGAGCTTAAAATAATAAATATCATCGGCAGATTTTTGTATATCGTTTACATCTATTGCAGATAAAGCAAAATCTAGCATTCGCTGATCGCCCAATTTATTAGATATAGCAATAAGTTTTAGCAATGATTTTTTTTTATATTTATTTGATTTAGACTGAATAACTTTAACTATAGGGTAACTGCTCGCCTGATATAATTTTAAACTATAGAGCGACAAACCTAAGTAATATTCGGCTTTAATTTTTAATTCTTCATCTAAACTATTATTTTTAGTTAAGTCATAAAATTTAATTGCCGCATTTACAAAACTTTTATTCTTATAATCACTAACCCCTTGTTTTAATAAAGCAAGATCAGCGCTTGCAACAGAAACCAAACCGCATATTAAAAATACAATAGATAGTGTTTTAAAAAATCTCACGATCTCACCTGTTTTCTACGAAGGGCCAAAAAATACTGTAACTTACCGTTAGCAGCATAGAATTAGTTAATTGATCCGGATTAATTAAATTTTTTGAGGTATAAGAAAGCCATTGTAAATTTATATCGGCTGCTGATGAATTGGTTAAACTAATGAGCTGCCCTAGACTAGCACTTGTTGCAGAACTTGATTTACTTAAACTATCTGTAACCTGCCCGGAACCAAAAGCCAAATAAACTTCAAAAGGCAGTATCTTATCATTAAATACCGACCACTTGCCATGCATTGGTGTAATATAAATACTGGCATTGGTGCTATTTTTTAAACTTAAAAAATTATCAGTATTTTGCATTTGTGTTTTATTGATATTACTGATTTGCGAGGTCTGATTTGAACTATATGCTGCCCCACCAATACCGACACCCCATGTTTCATCAAAATTATAAACCGCACCAAGGCTTAAACCGTAACTACTAGCAAAGGCATCACTCATAACGGTTGTAACACCAGTTTTAATTTGAACTCTTGAACTTTTTGGTAATTCGATTTTTTGTACAACACCATAATTACTGTATTCTGACGCTGGTATAATTTTAGAGTAATCAGAAATGTTTAATTTTTTTATGGTTTTAACAGAGATGGCTTTATTAACTACTTCTGAAGAATCTTCTGCAGCAAAAATTTTAAAATTTATTAATAAAAGGCAAATCCCTAAAAATATATTTATTAAGTGGCGTATTTTCACTTACTTAGACTAAATTAATTTAATTATAGAATCTATAATTATCTTTATTATCTGGCCTAACATCACCAAACTCAAAATCAGCTTACCGCTAGCGAAGTTATGCACTAATTACTAATTATTCGAAACTATACTTATAGTCACTTGGTCTGTATATGTTCCCGGTAGAGCAGCCGTTGGTATGGCACCAATAGTCACTGTTGCTGGTATTCTTAATCCATTTGGTGCAGGCGAAATGTCTGAACCATTGCCAGTGTTTTCGGCCTTTTCTTGAAGCGTCGTTGAAAGTGTTATGGGGGTATTGCTGCCATTGATTCTCATCGTGTACGGAATACAATTATCACCACAATTACCTGTGCCTGAGCCAGTTCGCCTTAAACGACCTGTATTATTACTTGCATTGGCTGAACTCATGCGCAGCGAATAACCATCATTGTATTTTAGAACTATATCAAAGCCCAATAGCTCGCCAGCAGCTATTGTACCAAAATCTAATGTTTCTGTTGTGTCACTGATATTAAAGGGAGCACTTGTAGGCACCAATGATACATCAAATTTAATAGGTTGCTGATAAGTAAATGTTATGTTTTGTGTACGGTCAAGAACAGCCTGACTTTTATTAGCAATAGTTCCGCGGTATAAACGTGCTTCAAATATATCACTGTATGCGCCATCTCTTACATAAAGGTTGGGGTCTAAAAAAACATAATAGTTAACCGTTGTAATATTAGTATTATTATTGTTGTTATTAGGGTCATTAGTTGTGCCAAACAATACATCGTTATTATTTGTGGCCTGATCAATAGACTTGAAAATATTTGTACGCGCAGAGTTTGTATAAAACTGAAGTGGATATTCATTCGCCGTATCAGTACCATTTAGTTCTATGTCTCTCTCCGTAAATGTATTATTGCTGGGGTCACCGTTATTAATAACTATAAAAAACTCGCAGTTATGATTATTCCCATTGTTGTTGCTATTATTACGCCTAACCCCAATTGGTATTGTCGGCGCTGTGTTGCCTGTTAGATTTACAGTTGTACCCTGAGTAAAAACCCAATTTACCTGCGTACATGCCGACCACGCATACTCAAAAGACAATAAAACTAAAAACAATATGCCCACAGACTTAATTTTTTTAAAACTCATGTGCCCATCTCTTTCTCAACTTTTAAAATACCAAGTTCATACTCAGAAGCTTCAGGGTCAGTTTCATCATCGCCATCAGCCTCCACATTTTTTGCAGTATCATCGGGCTTATCAATTTCAAAACTAATTTTTTTAAGTCTCAAATCTGACAGCACGATCTGGTACTTGCCATAGGATAACCCATCAATCAGAAAATTTCCAGATTCATCGGTAAAAAAATTTTCAGAAAATATATAACCATTAGAGTCTAGTATCTTACCATAGGCATAGCTCACCTGTTCTTTGGTCGATGAAGCGAGCTTGCCTCTAACAGCAAGCGATTTAATTACTTTTAATGGCACAAATAAACCAGCGCGGTATTTTGGGTTAAGCACATAAGCTTCGCGGTCTAAACGAGCACTCACGCCCAAACTGGTCGAGTCTAGTTGTATAGATCTTTCAGAGTACGAAACTAAATTTGAAAATATAAAGCTTTCGTTATTAGCAATTTTTATGCTGTCTTTTTCTAAACCGTTCGGAATTTTTAATTGTTGATTCGGGTTTAAGCCCTCAGCTCTGATGATGGCAAATGAGTCTGTAATTGGGCGAGAGATCGCAACACCGCCTTGAGTCCACGCTATGGCCGAACCAAAACCAAACTGAGTACTTCTGTTAAAATTTGATTGACCGCTGCTGCCAGAAAGTTGCAAACGAGACTCAAATTGAGTGGCGTAATAATTAGCTGATAAATCTATATTCTGAGACTCAATCGCGGTGTCGCGGGCTTTTTGTTTAGATGCGATGACATTAATTTGTAAATCATTAAAATTAACTTTATTATTTTTAGTAACATGAACTGTTGAAACACTATCAACTGTATTATGCGAAAAAGAAGATTGCGCTTTGCCTTCGGGCTCAAGCCAATTAAGCGTTAATAAAATTTGATCTAAATCAGATTGCCTTTCAGACCACGAATAAGAAATATCAAAACGCCAGTTCTGTGAGAATTTATTTTGATACACCAATCGGCGGCTAAAATCATCGTTACCAAAGCCCTGACCCTTAATTTTTGTTAAACCCAAGCTAACAGAACTATTGTCGGTTAATTGTTTTTGAAAAGAAAAGTCATACTTTTCAGAAAAATTATTCGGCACAGAAGACTCAAGTGTTATTGTGCGAAAATTAAGAGATCTAAATTCGGCGCCACCAAAAAAACGAAAATTTATAAAATTTTCAAAACTTAATTCAGGGGAATTATAACGCCATTTTGCTGCTTGACCAGAGCCAAATGCAGTTTCGGTGTATTGTGCAATATCAATAAAGTTGGTACCATAGTTGGTTAATAAGCCTAAGCCTAGGCCATATAAATTTGAAGACAAATAATTTTGATGATTAACAAACAGGGTTAGTTCGTTTGTTAATCCGTACTTGTAGAAAAATGAACTGAAATTATTATTTGAGTAGGTCTTTTCGCTATCTAAATAAAAAGAAGGCTTACCCACCTGAAAACTAAAATCACTTATGCCCTTTGCTAAAATTTGATCGTCAAAAAGCATGTCGATATTAAATACTTCTTTACCACCAAAGTTATCTGTTAACACAACTTTAACTTTATTTAAGCCGTATAAAAGTGGGATATCTTTTAAATTATAAGGGCCAACATTTACACGCAACCTAGAAATAAGCACATCATTTACAAATACTTCTAATAACGAATTGTTTTTAACCTGAATTATTGTTGAGCGCTGATTATAAGATTTTTTATCGCGATAAATATTAAATTGCTTTTGGTATTGAATACCACCCGAAGACAAGCCCGACTGAAAGCCTTGAGTGATTGTATTAAAATCGCCAATTCTTAAGCGAGTTTGACTGTCTTCAAAATCGTGAACCAATGAGGTATCATTACGCTGAAATGGTTTTTTTTCAAACTCTCTATACTGAGCTGTGCTTTCAAGAGTAAAGTAATTTAAATTTTGCACGAGTTCAAACTGTCCGCTAACCGGAGCTTGTTCGTAGGTGTTAAGAGTTGGGCTTGAGGTGTCTGAATGCCCCAGAACACCCCTTAAGTTTAAGTAACCCGAATAATTATCATTGTACAAAGCTAGACCTGTTTTGTTACGAGCTATCACCACGGGAAAATCTTTTACCACCCGCATTTCTAACGGAATAATTAAGATTAATTTTAATTCTTTTTCTGTATAAGAACTTGTAATACCTACAAGTGTTAAATTTTGAAGCAAAAGACTATCCGCAGAATCAATAAATTTTTTGATTCTGCTAATTTTATCTGCTTGCAAGTAATCACCAATTTTTTGTAATAATTCAGAGCCCTTGATCGCGACTGGGTGGCCTTTTTTACTTAATTCGGCATTGAGGTCGCCAATAACAATATTATCAACCGAAACCCGTAGCGGAAGCCACTCTGCTACAACAAATAGTGGTAGCAAACTTACTAAGAAAAAATAAACTATAGGTCTAATAAACATCATCATTAAATTTCATCTTGAATTTCGATTTTGGGTTGATTTTTATTAAGATTAAAATTCAAAGGGCTTTTTATTATCAATGTGCGCCGGTTGCCTGATAAAATATTTTCACTGTCCCATGTCTCAATAACAGCACCATTTACTGTAAAATCTTTACCGGCCTGGTCTTTGAGTACAAGTTTTACATTTTTTAATAAAACGTGTTTTTGACCTTTATTGACTAATTTAAGCTTTAAGTATTCTTTGTCTACTCTATCAATTGACTCGACCTGAATTTTAGGAAAAAACTTTTCTGAACTTACATACACTGAGGCCACAAATTGAAATAAAAAGTTAATTCCGGATTTTTTCTTATCGGTCTTAAAACTTACAGGTAATTGTGAGGCCACAATTCGGTAAGCCATTTCTTTGTCTAAACTTTTCTTGCCGATATAAAGCACCCGCACCGCGCGCGAGTCGCTAGCCGCTAACGAGATTTGCTCTGGATAAATTTTAAAATCACGAGTATCAACTAAGGTCTCTTTACCTTGCGCATCAATTTGGCGAACAAAAGCTTGAATTTTAACGGCGATTTTTTCTTTACTTTCGTTTTCTATACGAAATATTTTTGCCGCCCCTTCACCTTCGGGCAAAAAGCTGGCTGTCATGGGCTCAAGCCTAAAAGCATAAGCCTCAATTGAAAATATTAGCCCAGCCAGTATAAATAAATTAAAAATAGTACGGTGTTTTTTCATATGCTAAATCCCAGTTTGTAATCTCGTGTTGTTGATCTTAAAGTCTTATGCAAAATCTAAATAAAGTCTATCATTTATAAGCCCGCATAATTATTGTACAAATCAAGGCGCTTGTACTTTTACATAGGCCAGTTCTGTTAGGGCTAGTTTTTTAGTTAGTTTTTTCCAACCTTTGTCTTCTGAATTTTGCTGATAAGAGGCTGAGTTGCTATTGCTATCGCCATCTACCGATTGAGGGCTACGTGAGTTTTTATTTTTTAGCGTTACAAATACATTTAGTTTTGATTGTTCATCTGGCTCAAGATACTGATGCTTCTTTTTAGCATCTTCAAAAATTCTGCAACCTTTATCTGGCACCACGCCCGATAAAATAAAACTGCCAGCGTGGCTAACTAACGAGCTTAATACCAAAAATGTTAATATTGTTACATGTGCCTTCAATCCGACCTCCCTGTTTATTGAGTTACCTCTAGAGCTATCGGATTAAATTTGAATTTTCATAAGCCTAATTTGGGTAATTTAGTATTATTTATTATGTTAAATATAACGAGATAGGGGTAAAAGCCCTTACAGACTTTCACCCCTATTGAGATCTTTATTAAATTTATTTTTATTTAGTTAGCTACGATTGAAATCGTAATTGTATCACTGTACACACCGGCTGGTGCCAAAGGATAAGCCGTTACATTTACGTTAATATTTGATGTGTCTGTAGTTAAACCAGGTAGCGCTTCAGCAGGTTTAACATCTTGATCAGTTGCTGTTAAACTTACCGCTGGTCTGCCATCATAAGAAACTGTGTAAGCCGTCAATTTTGTTGAATCACTAGCGTGTATTAATCTTGAAGCATTTACTGATTTCATTCTAATTCTGTAACCCGCTAAATTGTTAGAGGTCTCAGATACAGTAGCCACTAATTTGCCCGATACTCCCGCAGTAATGTTTACGCTTGGATCAATAAGGTTAATAACGATGTCATTAACGGGTACCACAGTACCCGTTAATGTTAAAGTTCCTGTAGACGCAGCAAAAACTGAGCTTGATACCATAAGCATTGCGATCAATAATGTTTTTTTCATAAAATCTCCTCTTTTTAGTTTGTGTTTTAAATTCAATTCGTTACGACTGAACTAATTGCAAACTTGGCGCTGACTTAAAACCAATAGGTTTGATTTGACAGATTTAAAAATTTTATAAAAACAGATTTTGTAACCGGGCGACTAAACTTTTAACAAAATTAAACTAGAGACTATATACAGATGGGGTGAAAAATAGCTAAATCAATTTTAGCATTTCTGCTTTAAGTAGATTTAGCTATTTTATAGAGCCAAACAAGAACTAAACTAATTAGCTGCGATTGAAATCGTAACTGTGTCGCTATAAGTACCCGCTGGTGCAGTTGGGTAAGCCGTTACGTTAACGTTTACGTTTGACGACACTGTTGTTAAGCCATCAAGTGATGTAACGTTTTTAACTTCTTGATCAGATGTCGTTAAGCTTACTGCTGTGCCACCATCATAAGAAATCGTATAAGCTGTTGTTTTAGAGCTATCAACGCCATGAACCAACTTAGAAGTATTAACAGATCTCATAGAAATCTTATAGCCTGTTAAGTTATTAGATGTTTCAGACACGCTAGCAACTAGCTTATTTGTTTCACCCAAAAGTATGTTTAAGTTAGTTGCATCAGCATTCGGTGTAATTTCTAATTCATTAACGGGCACAACCGTTCCTGAAATAGTTAGCTCGCCCGAACTAGCCGCATGCGCAGAACCCACGAACAATAACGCTCCCATTAGTAACATTTTTTTCATATTTATCTCCTTTAAGATAGTGTTTGTTTTTTTATAATTTTAATAACCTAATCTCGTTCTGATGCAATTTTGTGGGCAGTTTAAAACGAACCTAATTCGTTTTGAATCTAAAAAATGTTTCAAAATGACACAATTTGCCTACTCTGACCAAACAATAAACAAAGTTAGTACATCGTGCAAAGCCAGCTAATCAAGTAATAAATTAAATCTTGTTAATATTTCATATAAATCGTCTTTGCTTATATTCAAGCTTAAGTTAGGCTATTTGGTAAATATCAACAGCAAATGAATTGGAATCACACCATGCACGCTTTATTTAATATTTTTCTGGCCGTCTTGTTTGTATCATTCCCCGCATATAGCCATATTGTAAAAGAGGGCGAAACTCTAGCTAACATCGTTAGAAAGTATTACACGATACCGCCATTTGGTAAAAACGGTGGTGTTAATAAAATACTCAGCATTAATAAACATATTAAGAATCCTGATTTAGTTAGGCGCGGAACTGTAATTAAACTTAATACAACTTATTTAAAACCCAACATTCTTGATGATGAAACTATCATTGCAACAGATGCCGCAACAGACGTGTCTACTTCTATTGCAAAATCAGACGCCCCAGCAAATTCACAAGCTGAAGTTGAACCTTACATAGAGGTCGAACGGCCAAATAACGCTGAAAATACGATCTTTAGTAAAAAAATTGGCGACCATCTTAACTTTTATCTCAGCTTTTATTTTAATAACCTTAAGGCCAAAAAACATAGCACCACTGATACATTTAATTTAAATACCAGCACCGAAACTGCAATAGGGGCCGAGTATACAAAACAAATCTCCGAAAACTTTATTCTTTCAGCAAGAGCCCTATTAAATCAGTTCTCTATTTCTGAAGTAACAACCATAACACCGACATTAGCGCCTACTAGAAAAACCCAAGTGGCGGGCGCGCTAGGAGGTAATTATTTATTTACAGAAAACAACTATGTTGTTTTTGAAGCTGCTTATCAGCCACATTTTTACTTAATTCAAGATTCAACAGGTAATTTAGTCTTAGATTACGCAGCCTCTCCATCGTTTAATTTGGGAACTGAAAACTTCTTTTATAATACCAAAGATTTTAATGTGGGCGCAAGCTTAGGCATAGAGTATATTTCAAATGCTAAAAGCTTGAGTAATGGCTTAGCTTTTGGCTTTGGTTTGCTCTACCAACAAAACTTTATTGGTTTTGACAAATTACGCATTAAGCTCGATTATAAACAGACCAGTTTAGATTCAGAGTTATATAATCTGGTTAATAATTCTGTTGCGCTTAACTTAATCTATTCGTTACCAGAGTAGCCCAACTACCTTATATTCTGGCCTAATATAAACATACTGGCGCAACTATAGGAGTTTATCAGGAAAAAAGGATTTTTAAAGGCAGGGTTATATTTTTCTAAAAAATAATGTGTTGCGGCGGTGGCGTGTTCAGTCAACTAAATCAGTTTAGACCAAACCTCAACATTAAAGCCCACCGCACCATTTTTATCAGTCAAAATAAACGGTCGCTTAATAAGTTTTCCATTTTGCGAAAGCATCTTTAAGGCTTCATTTTCCGTAAGTCCAGACTTTATTTTGTCGCTGATATTTAGCTCGCGGTACTGCACGCCAGACGTATTAAATAAATTCTTAAGACTACCGCCACCGCGCTTTATATATTCTAACATAGTTTTTAAATCTTTTAAACTTGGTGGTTTACTTACAATATCAAATTTTTCATAATTAACCGCTTTGGCCTCTAAATACTTAAGGGCTTTTTTGCAAGTGCTGCACTTATTATATTCGTAGAGCTTAACGCGCATAAAAATATTATTTAGCCGTTGTTTTAGCAACAATAGTTTTACCTGCAGCACCTTTATTTTTTGCCGCTTTTTCTTCTGGAGACATTCCCCATGGTGAGCTTTTAGGGCCACTGGGCTTATTGCCGCCGCCTCTTTGATTTGCGCGTCCACCTTTAGCATCTGCTTTTTGTAGCGGCTGATATTTAGTTTCAACAATAAATTCAGGAATATAGTGAGTCTCTTCAACCAATAAGGCTTTAACTGGCGCGGCTTCACCTTCTGCCAGAGTGACCACCAATACGCGCTTTAATTTTTCAGGGTTTTGCTCTGCTACACCAATGGCATTAATGAAATGCTTTAATTTATCACCTGCATATTTAAAGGTTTCACCGATACTTTGAGTAATTTCCTCAGCCGTTTTTCCGCCCTCAGTTAACGCGGCCTTAGCTTTTAAACCATTAGCTAATGTAAAATTGGCAAATTCTGTAATTGATTTCATCTCCAACATCCTTTTAAAATAGGTACTTTACTATATTTAGTGGCCCCATAGTGGATAAAAAGCGGCCCAAGGTCAAGCTCAAAAAATCAAGCTCAAACGCACACCATATGCTTTTCAAGCCAATCGGCTATTATTTCAATTGAAACCTTAAAAAATGGCAGTTGCGCTAAACGCCACCCTTTTGTGCCATCTACAAAAGGGTGGTTTTGTGCCAAGCTTTGCATAAGATCTTGTTGGTTGTTTGCCTTTAACTCGAACCGCATTTTTAAAATCAAACTCATCGCTGATTGACGAATCTGGTTTCACTTTTCTTTTTCCCATAATTTCACCTCTCGTGATGTAGCTTTACGTGCAAAATAATTCGAATAATCTTCGTCTCTGTACATGTAGATCACCAATAAAATCTTAAGTATTTTAGAAATACCAATAACCTTGAATCTTTTCTCGTCAGAACTGGTATCTCCCTATTTTTTTCGGAATTTTGGCTCATTCACAAATTTATTCCAATATCTAAATGCCTTTGTTAATTCTTCGTCTGTTAATTTCTTCATAATTACTTTCACAACCTCCTCTGCAAGATTGCAATATTAATATTGCAATCTTGCAGAGGAGAGAATAATAAAAAAATATTATGTGAGCACACCACTTTTTAGTTCATTGATCAGAAAAAATTTAACATGGCTGTTTTGATAGAGAAGTCTGTTGATGAATTAAAAGCTTCATATAATTTAAAAAACGACAAACCTACGGTTGAATTAGTATTATCTATCAGGACTTAGGGCCTAGCAACTTTCATTGTTATTACTATCAGTTTAAATTCACCATATACTAGCATCTTTAGGAGGACTTTATGCTAGCTTTTCTTGTGATGGTTATCATTTTTGGGCTTGTGATTTTATTTCTGGGGATCAGTATTTACAATGCCTTGGTCAGCCTGAAAAACCAGATTGATCGCTCTTGGGCCAATGTGGAGGTTATTCTAAAACAGCGTTTCGATGAAATTCCGCAGCTAGTACAAGTTGTTGAACAATACGCCGGTTACGAACAGGCGACTCTTAAAAAAGTGATTGAAGCGCGAAACACGTATTCGCAAGCTCAAACAACGGAACAAAAAGTAAGTGCTGCCAACGACATGTCGTTGGCATTTAAAGGTTTATTAGCTTTAGGTGAGGCGTATCCCGACCTTAAAGCAAATACTAACTTTGTACATTTGCAAACACGAGTCAGCGAGCTAGAAAATCAGATCGCAGATCGACGTGAGCAGTTCAACGAAACTGTGACCAACTTTAACACCCGAATTCAGCAAATTCCTGACATTATTTTTGCACGTATGCTGGGGTATAATCAGCATAGCTTATTTAAAACAGATCCTGCGGAACTCGCTAAACCAAGCCTAAAAATGAATTTGGGCTAATATGTCCAAAAGTAGTGATGATGCTTTTGTCTTAGGAATAGCTGCGCTCGCTTTTGGTGCCGGGCTGATTTATACTAGTATTAAGAATTTTCGCAAAGGGAGAAAAATTCAGGACACTGCACGTATTGAAATCGGTTCCGCCCCTCAAGGGCTGGTCGAAGTTGAAGGCTATGCATGGCCAGCCATAAATACGATGGCCGCTGTCTGCGGACGAAGTGTGGTTTACTACCATTACAAAGTTCAACAATATGTTAAACGAGGAAAAAACTCACATTGGGAAACGAAACATGAATTTAATTTCAACAATCCATTCTATGTAATTGATTCGTCCGGCGTGTGCCTAGTTCATCCGGATAAAAAATGCATGGAAGTCCGAGAATATACCACAAGGCTCAGTGGTTATGGCGAACATGTTGAGGCACTTACGCAACTCGCTCGTCCCGCTGTCGGTGGTTTTTTGGGTTCACTGTTTTCCAGAAGTTATCGTCTACTAGAGAATAAAATTTTAGTTGGCTCTCCGGTTTATGTTTGCGGTGAAATGCGCTCACGAGGAGCTTCGCCGGTTAAAATCAAAGGTGCATACAAAAAATTTCTTGAGCGCGTTAAACTGACCCGTACTAATCCAGTTTTTAGACTTCAGAAGTTCGACAAAAATCGTGATGGAAAAATAACCGAACAGGAAATGTTGGAGGGATTGTCGGACACTTCCAAAGAAATACCTGGCGCTACCGAAGAAGCCATCGCTTTAGCCGGTGTGATTTCAAATTCGGAAACCCACTCTTTGATACTGGGGGATTGCCACCAAGAAGAGCTACTAAAACGCGTGTCCTCTTACAATTATTTAAAGATGCTCGGCGGAGTGCTTTTGATTGGAATCGGCATTTTTATTTTACAGAATACCCTGAGAATTTAGATGTTCCACTGCTGACCGGTTAAATTTTAAATATAACATGACTTAAGATCCACGCTGGCGATTGTGTTCCAACGACAAGCGTCCGAAGAGTCGCCTCGACGTCTAATTTTTGACGAAGCCTTTTGCTCTTGCTTATTCAATAGCAATATGAAATGCTACTTCAGGAAAAGCACCTGCACAAAGTAGGAATAAAAAGATGAGCGAATTTAAAGGAAAAAGCGTTTTAATTACCGGCGCCAGCGAAGGCATCGGACGCGCCACTGCCAAAGCCTTTGCTGCTCAAGGCGCAAATCTAATCTTGGTGGCGCGAAATCTAAAGCGCTTACAAAGCCTAGTTAATGAGCTTAAACCTCTGCAAAAACAATTTAAAAGCAAATATAGCGTCCATCAGCTTGATTTACAAGATGCCAAGGCCGTTGATATTTTTTTCAAAAAAATCAAGTTACTTGATTTTGCCATCAACAATGCAGGCGTCGAAGGAAAAATCTCCGAGATTCAAGCCCTTACCCTAAAAGATTACCATGATGTCTTTGATATCAATGTACGCGCCTTATTTCAATGTCTGCAACATGAGGTGAGTTTTTTTCGTAAACACGCCTGCCCCGGAGCAATTGTAAATGTTTCGTCAATTTTAGGTTTAAGGGGAATTTCAGGGTCTAGTTTATATGTTGCTAGCAAGCATGCGGTAATCGGCTTCACCAGAGCTACAGCCGTTGAACAAATTGCACATCGAATACGGATTAACTGCATTAGCCCAGGGGCTACTGATACGCCCATGCTAAGAAGAGTAATAGGTACAGAGAATGTAGAATCTGTTGGTATTGCTCCTGGCAAAGAGTTAATAAAACCAGAAAATATTGCAAAATCTATAACTTGGCTATGTTCTGAAGAGTCATCTCGCATTGTCGGTCATAATTTAATTGTTGATAGCGGACGAACTGTACAGATAGGTTAAATGAATACCTTACCGTTAATCTCAATAATATTGCCCACATATAATCGTGCCAAAGTTTTACCGTTAGCTATAGAATCCATACTTGTTCAAACATATTCAAATATTGAGCTCATTATTATTGATGACGGTAGTATTGATAATACCGAAAAAATCGTTAAAAACTACACCGGAAATATTAAATACTTTTATAAAAAAAATCATGTGGAACTTCTATATTACAAGCTTATATTAAATCAAGTTGATTTTGTAATAGGATCTTTTGATTTAAAATATGATGGTCCAGGAAGGTTTTTGCGCGCTACAAATGGCCCCCTGCCTCCACTGGCGCAAGCTCCTCAGTGGTTTGTCGAAAAAATTTCAATTAAGCCAAAAATGCAAATTATCTCATTAGACGATGACGTTTCAATACACCAAATTTGGCGCGAACGTTTTTCTCAACATAAAAATATCGAACAAATAAGTTTCACCTCGGGTGAAAAATTTAAAACCTGGTTTAAATCAACTGAAAATATCTCACACCATCAGCTTTTTTTGATGGATCTTGAATTGCTTAATCAAAGTTCTTCGGGTCTTGATATTATCGTAGAACTGAATATTGCCAAGCAATCTGTTTTAGTGACCTCGCATTATGATGAACAAGAGCTTCGTGCGCGTTGTGAAAAATTGGGAATTAAGCTGCTGCCAAAACCCATGGCCGGGTTTGTACCGATTCAGATGGACCAAGCATCATTTAACCGTGAGAATTAAGTCAGAATTAGGTGAGGATATAATGGCAAAAACTAAACAGCTAAAAAAACAACGTTGGGTGATAAAGGCCGGTAGTAATATGCTGTGCTCTGGCGGCTCCCTATTACTTAGATCGTGGTCACAACAAATTAAACAACTCACGCGTGATTTTGGCATTGAAATCATCTGGGTTACTTCGGGCGCCATTGCTTCTGCGCGTGAGCATATTATGCCTAATTACAGTAAAGGCTTTAATACGGGCTTAAATATTGGCTTTAATAAAACACCCCTGCGGCTAAATGAAAAACAGGCACTCTCGGCCATTGGTCAGCCTATTGTGATGGATATTTATAATGCGGCCCTGCAGGCGGAGGGCCTGCGTGGCGCCCAAATTTTATTAACCTATGATGATTTGAGTAATTTAAAAAGACGCCGCAATTTAACCAATACTTTAGAAACCCTTTTAAAATGGGGAGTGGTGCCCATTTTAAATGAAAATGACACAGTTGCAACTGAGGAAATTAAATTCGGTGATAATGATTCTTTATCCGCCAGAGTGGCTATTCACACTAACGCAGACCGTTTGGTTATATTGACAGATGTGGAGGGACTTTTTACTGCCAACCCCAATGAAAACCCAAAGGCTCAGTTGATTTCAAGGCTTGATAAAATCACCAAAAAAGATTTAGCTAAACCGGGACTGAAGGCCGGTAGCAGTCGCGGCACCGGCGGAATGTACTCTAAACTTTTGGCAGCCCAGATGGCCACCAAAAAAGGGGTGGATACTTTTTTAGTTAAAGGCGATTTGCCATCGGTCTTGATAAAGCTTGCAAAAGGAGTTGAGCTTGGCACTTACATCAAGGCTTAATTTAAAGTTAAGCTCTCAGCTTAAAAAGATTCATTTAGCTTCGCACAGGCTAAGGCTTACTTCTATTCAGCAACGCAATAATGTTTTAAAAATTTCCGCAGATTTTTTACTTGCGCAAAAAAATATTATTTTAAAAGCCAATATGAAAGATTTAAATTTACTCCAGGCTAACACCCCGCCCGCCTTTAAAGACCGCCTAAGGCTTGATGTCGCCCGAATTGAGCACATGGCGGCAAGTCTTAGGCAAGTCGCTAGTCTTCCAGATCCACTGGCGGAAGAGTCTGAAAGTCAGCTGCTTAAAAATGGATTGCATTTACGCAAGATTCGCTCCCCATTAGGTGTAATTTTTATGATTTTTGAATCTCGCCCCAATGTGGCGGTGGAGGCCTTTTCAATGGGTATCAAATCTGGTAATGCCATGATTTTACGGGGTGGAAAAGAAAGCCAAAACACGGTGGCGGCTCTTTACCGTATTTTAAAAAAAGCTCTGCTTAAATCAAAACTACCCGCTAATAGCTTATGGGGCATCACAGATTCTGACCGTAAAATTGTAAATCAACTGTTAAAACAAAAAAAGTATATTGATGTGGTCGTGCCCCGCGGCGGAGAAAAACTAATTGAATTTGTTGTAAAAAATTCGCAGATTCCCATTATTAAAAATGATCGCGGCCTGTGCCATGTGTATGTGCATAGCGACGCAGATCTTAAAATGGCTGTAAAAATTTTGGTAAATGCAAAAACTCAAAGGCCTAGCGTATGCAACTCAATGGAAACTATTTTAGCTCACCAGGCTGTTGCTAAAACTCTTTTACCCAAAGTTTATTTAGCCATGGCAGAATTTCAAGTTAAATGGTTTACTGACCCTAAAAGTAAGAGTATTTTAAAAGGTATGCGCCATGTTAAACGGGCCACAAAAAAAAACTGGAGCACAGAATACCTTAATCAAACCCTTAACTGCAAAGTAGTTTCTTCAGTTGAAAAAGCCATTTCACATATAGAAAAATACGGCAGTGGGCATTCAGAAAGTATTGTTACTGCTTCTGCGCTTACCGCTAAAAAATTTCAAAATGAAATTGATGCCGCAGTTGTTTACTGGAATGCCTCCACCCGCTTTACGGATGGTTTTGAATTTGGTTTAGGCGGCGAGCTGGGCATCAGCACGCAAAAACTTCATGTCAGAGGGCCGGTGGGCCTTGTGGCACTAACCAGCGAACGCTGGGTTGTTGATGGTACAGGACAAATCCGTTAAGTTTAATCGTATGCGAGGCAAGAACTGCAGACGCGATTAAACTCATTTATTACAAATATTCGTATTCAATTCGTGTTATTTATAATTTTTATACTATAAATATTCTAATAGTTACATATAGTTATGAAATAATATTGTATTCAAAAAAACATGCTTATAGGAGAAGCGTACCCGATCGTGTCGGCGATTGAATCGGAAAGTGTACTCAGCCAGATATTGGGCCAGGTCTTTTGATTCCACGCCGGTCAAATTAATCCAGATTCTTTAGTGGTGCGAAAGTAGCAAAAACATCTCAAATCAAATTATTGTGCTTTTTTGAGTAAAACCACAGTGCTTGAAAATCTATGCAAATTCTACTGCACTTTAGACGATAAAGACAATTTAGATTTAGCAATGTTTTAAGAGACTTCTTGTTTCTAAAATGGGTATCGGTCACAGGTGGCCTCGGCACTTGCATTTGCAGCAAACCCTCTTTAGCAAAACGCTGTGCTATTTGCCCTGCCACATCCTAAAAAAATGATAGAGACCCAAAAAATAAGAGAAAAATACCTGTAATATTCTTTATTATTCTTTGGTTTTTAATTTGCCGTCGTTGGCTTCAATAAATTTTTTAAGCTCGTCGGTAATGCCTAAAAGTTTTAACCATTGCTCTTTATATAATGTTACCGGAAAGCGCCCCATGCCATATACTGACAAAGCACCCTTTTCGCTGACTTTCATTGAAAGCACGCCGCCTGTTTTTTTACTTTTCAAAGCTTCATTCTCAGCTCTTAATCTTTCTAATTCAGCTTTTATGTCTTCACTCATAAATTGTCCTTTACTTAAATTAAGTGTGTTATTGTTATAAAAAATATAACTTGATTATTTCCTAGATAATAGGCAATTAACACAAATGCGCAAGGCGCCAGAAGTTTTTTTTGAAAAATAATGCCATAACTTATGCTATAAGTTTTCAGCTATGAGCTCTGTACAAAAAAAAGCTGAAGAATTTCTTAAAAATGCAAGCTACTTTCATTTGGGGACGCTTCCTACTGAGGCCAGCCATCCACAAACCCTTGAACTAACACATCTTGCCAATAATAATATATGTTTGGCAATTTCGCAATTACAGCAAATTGACATTGCGGCACTTAAAAAACTCCAAGATTATCTTCCGGATTTAGCCCCATTAACAAGGGCTATTCATGAAACATTGGCTGCGGGCGGACGTATTTTTTTATGCGGCTGTGGCGCGACCGGAAGACTATCACTGTCATTAGAATATTTGTGGCGACAGCAAAAGCCTATGCAAAAAGAATCTGTAGTGGGATTTATGGCTGGCGGAGATGTGGCGTTAGTTCACTCGATTGAGGGCTTTGAAGATTTTACCAATTACGGCGCCGAACATTTAGTTTCTTTAGGCTTTACAGAAAATGACCTCTTGATTAGCTCTACCGAAGGCGGAGAGACTTCTTTTGTTATTGGCGCCACAGAAAAAGCCGCACAGATTTCAAATCGAAAACCTTTTTTTATTTTTTGCAACCCCCGCGAAATTCTTATTAAGCACGTCGAACGCTCTCGCCGAGTTTTGCAAAATTCCACCATACATAATATCTGCCTAGATGTTGGCCCTATGGCACTTTCCGGCAGCACCCGCATGCAAGCCTCAACGGTACTGATGCTCGCAATTGGCCTAAGTTTGCTGGATCATCATGAAAATGACTTGGTAGATTTTATTCAATTTTTTGAAGATTCAAAAACAAAAACTGATATCCAAAAAATGCAAATATTAACAGAGCTTGAATCAGAAATTTACTCTCAAAAAAATCGTATTATTTATAGTGCTGAAGATTTAGCTATCACTGTTTTTACCGACACCACCGAAAGATCCCCCACCTTCAGCTTACCGCCATTTGGAAACAAAACCCAAGCCGCCGAAGATCAATCCATTACCTACCTGATGATACCCTCTGCCAAAGATGTACATGAAAGCTGGCATAAACTTTTAGCTAGACCCCCGCGCGTGCTCAACTGGCCTGAGCGCAATTCCAAAACCACACTTGATTATTTACACGGCTTCGATTTTTCAAACCAAATCTTAAGTTACCGTCAAAATACAATTGCTAGCGCAGAGCATTTTATTTTTTTAATTGAGCATTCCGGAAACTCTATTGACTGGAAACTTCAAGATAATAAGCTCTGTTTTAACATCTCAAATTCTGGCAGTTTATTTGATCATATCTATTTGAAGATGCTACTAAATATCCATTCAACTTTAATCATGGCACGACTTGGCAGATCCGCATCGAACTTTATGACTTATGTATCCCCCACCAACGGAAAACTTATTGACCGTTCGGCACGCTATACTCTTTGGTTATTAAATCATAACAAAATACTCGCGGTAAGTTATGAACAGGTGGTGCGTGAACTTTTTTTACAACTTGAAACGCTTAAACCTGGTGAATCCGTGGTTTTAAAAACATTTGAGGCACTAAAAAGTAAATTTTAATGTAAACTTTAAACAAAATATTAAAAATTATCGCACTCCGCGCCCTTTAAGTGTTTGTTTAAGCTTTAGCTTATACAGTTTTAAAAGCTCAGACTTAACCTCTTCGCCTTCAATAAAACCTAAAGCGTGCGCTATGGCTTGCAGTGTGGCCATGCCGAATTCAGTTGTTTCCGTACGTAAAAACTGAGTTTCTGCATTAACTGCCCTAATCATCACACGCGGCAAAGTCTTAAGCTCTGGGTGTCGATAATGCACTTTACTGGCTTGGCGCCAATTGCCGTCGGGAACAATTAAGTTAATGGGAAGTAAGCTTTCTTTTACAAACGCAACACTCAGCTCAATAGCTTCCGCGCACGGGTAAAATAAAACGTGACGGTAATCAGGTGTGAGTTGCAAAGTTAAATCTAAGGCTACATTTATTTTTCCGCGCACAAAAAATTCGCTATTTATAAGCGCTTTGGTGGCTAGCAGTCCCGTATTTGTTGTTCTTTTTAATTCTTTAGCATGAACAATAAGTGTAACTTTTGTTTTTAAATTCAACTTCGGAATAAATTCACAGATGCACAAATTTTTATGTAAAAAACAAATAAGGCAAGGGTCTTGGGTTTTGCGCTGCCCTTTAGGCTTTAAATTTAGCATGGAGTTATTAATTAAAACCTCTTCGTACAAAATACATAACCAAGCATTTTAAGTACATTCACCAGTAAAGCAAGTAACTTCTTAAGATTTAAACTATTTATTCTGCTTTTATTTTTTTACAATTATTTTTTAAAAAACTACAAACAACATGCCGATATTTATTTGCATGAGAAATAATTGGACTTTATATTTACTAATATCTCTTTTATTAAATTCTGTATCAGTAATAGCTTCGACCAATCGACCTCGTTCCAAAACAATAGTAGCAATTGGTTTATTATCGCTAGCAAACAAAGGGGCACCATACAGAACATCAGCTTAGACAGAAAGTTTACGCGCGGACATTTTTTCTTGAATGCGATGCGAGAGTAAATCAAATTTGATAACGTTTTTTACATTGCCGCTTAATAAGTGCATAGCCTTCTCAATAAGTTTTTCATGAAAAGCGGCCTCATATGAAAATAAATCTGATGTGGGTCTAAATCCAAATTGACGAATCGCAAACCAGGTTAAGGTTTTCGAATCAGCTTGTTTGTCATGTGTTTTAAAATCACTGCATATTTTTAAATATGTACCTAAAGATGTAATTGCGTGGTTTTTTTATTCAGATGATAAGGCTGAAAAGTAGGGCAGTTTTGTGTCAGAATATGGCTTGACGCTAATTCCAAAACTACTTACAATTTCTGACACTTTCAAACATAAACTTCTAAAATTTATATCGTCGTCATATTTATAATTTATATCAACTGCAAAACTACTCACCGCAACCCCAATTAAATTGAATTAATATGCTGATTTCTTTTTTCCATCTGCGATCAGATTTTTAACTTTTAATTCATATTCGCTCAAGAGAGTGTTTAATATTTTTTTTTCAGAAATACCTAAAATGACTATTAACTGTCCCAACACATTTATTGGAATCTTAGACAAGCCTCGCTCAAATAATGATACGAATTGTACAGACTCATAGCCAAGTTTTTTTGCTAAATCTGACTGTGTCATATCAGCTTTAAGACGATATTCTCTAACTAGCGCTCCCAAATTTAAATTACTCATGGCTCCCCCTAATGACATAGATTATATGCAGAAATAACCCAATTTGTATAGTAAATTATGTTGTTTGATTTAAGGCGTTTCAGTGGATTCTTAACCTAGACTGTCGTTAAAATTGGCGCTCTCAAATTGACGATCCTCGAACTGCCTGCGCTAGCTATTCATGAATAATCAGTGCTGAAATTTTCATTGAGCACTGATGGACGACATCATCAGATGCTTTTTCAATAAACATAGCTCTTCTGATTTTCCAATCAAGATTCTTTAAATGGTCCGATAGCACTGCACCGCTAATCTTCTTTCCTGAAACAACGACTTCAAAGGATAACCTTTTATATTTGATGTAATCGGGCAATACACGGCAAGCCCAGTCTTTTTATTGTATTTTTCTGGAGATAAAACGTGAGCTGGTCGTGTTCCCATTTTCTTATGCCCAGCCTGCGGAGTATACATTGTATAAACAAAAATCAAGCTTTACCTGTGCTATCACAGAAAAATCTGCTTAATGAGCGCTATAAATCAAACAATATCCTGAAATGACTTAAGATTTTAGAGAGTCTCAAAATGAGACAACCGGTGCACTCGAATTGACGACTTTCGAACTAACTGCATTGAGTACGCCATCGAGTAAACTTGCTCCTGTTTCAAAAGTTCACTAGTGAAGACAGAACGCATTAAGCAAAAAACACACCTAGGCTCTTGCAAGTTCATCTGAGATAGAAGCTCGAA
>Ga0105164_10000227_pt1 | contig 42371 bp, 35 predicted proteins | sample VDWuncwatermetaG_FD_89674 | JGI IMG/M metagenome (GOLD analysis project Ga0105164, IMG submission 89674) | Wastewater microbial communities from Netherlands to study Microbial Dark Matter (Phase II) - VDW unchlorinated drinking water | ecosystem: Environmental > Aquatic > Freshwater > Drinking...
CCCTGATTCTATAAGCCATTTCCGCAGCGTCTCTTCGCTTATCTTAATACCATCTATCTCTAAAAGCTTCTCACAAAAAAGTGTAGGGCCAAATCCTTTATATCTCTGCCGGTATAGCCTTATAACCTTCTCTCTTGTCTTTTCCAATAGCCGCCTGTTTGACGCCTTACCCCTGCTTCTATGCGCTATACCTCTGTCTCCTTCTTCGCTTACCCTCTTTATCACTCTCCTTAACTGACGATCACTTATTAAAAGTATCTCTGCTGCGTCTTTCTGCTTGTGTATCCCTTCTGATACCTTCTTTATAATGTGTAACCGCTTCAGCTCCTCCTGTCTCAACATGATAATGTCCTTTCCTGCCATTATGCCCTCCTTCTAAAAAAGGGCAGTATAGCATCATTTAGATTAGGACATTTCTATCTTGGCTATTTAGGACATTATCATGTTGGGATTACGGACTTTTTCATTATTGCTTATTGTTTTCGTGGCATGTTATGAGTTTCATAACTGGATTGACATTGATTATAAAATCTCCCCTTGCCCCGCTTTACCAAAGAGGGGAATAAAGGAACTTCCCCCTTTAAAAAAGGGGGATTTAGCGGCGTGGTTTACCGCATCCGCCGAATTTTCTTGTTAGCAAAAATCTATAACTCATCTCCATGTATTGGCTTACGGCTTGGAACTTTAGCCAATATCTTTCTGAAATCCTCTTTCTTTGCTCTTTTGGCTCTGGCCATCAAATAGTCTTCTGTCAGCAATGCAGAAATCTTCTCTGATACAGCAGATGAAATAAACTGGTTGATGGACACTCCTTCTTTTTTTGCAATTTCTCTGATATGCCGATGAATTGATTCCGGCAATCGTAGACTAAGAGCGCTCATAATATTTCCTCCATTAGTTCTTTTGGGGTTATCGGTTTTAGGCCAAAGGTTTCTGTACCTTTAAAATCCTTTGTATTGTGAGTCACAATAAACTTTGTCCCTGATGCAACGGCTAATTCCAGCAAATAATCATCTTTAGGGTCAGGCAGCCGGGGACGCCACAAAAAATATATTTTTTGATGCTCGCTTTGCATGCAGAAGTAATTCAGTATCTTTTCAATTTCATGTTCTGATAAGTCTAAGATTGCCTGATTTCTCTTGAGTACATCTTCATATTCAAATAGTAAGGTGGTTGATATTACCATTCTAATTTTTCCTTCCTCTATTGCCTGCAGCACCCTGAAAGAAGCATCCTTTGATGAATAAAGACCAGCATAAAGCACATTCGTATCCAAAACAATTCTTGTTTTCTTTCGGAGCATATAATAATACTATATACGGTATCATCCTTTGTCAAGAGATTTTTGCGGGACGGTTCAATCCTAACAATATTATTAGATAGGTTTCTGGTCTTTATATGCCAAATATAAAAACAATTGACAATAATTTTGCCATAATTCCCAACTGGATAATTACGAATGCTAAATATACCCTTGCTCGCAATAAGTATAGCGAATCTGTAAGTAGGCTGCAATGCTTTTTCACTGTTGCTTATGGTTCTTCTCTCCCCATATCCTCATGCTCTCAATAATTACGCCAAGGCTCTTTCCCCTTTTGGTCAAGGTGTATTCAACTCTCGGCGGCACCTCTGGATATATCTTTCTTAGAAGAATACCCTCTTCCTCCAGATATCTCAACCTGCCTGACAAGGTCTTTGGACTGACGCCGATGAGAGACTTTCTTAATTCGCCAAACCTTTTTGTGCCGGTAAAAAGATCTCTCAATATCAATATCGTCCATTTGCCGCCGATAAGTTTTATTGCCTTTTCAACAGGACAGCACCCATGCTTCATAAAAACCTCCCGTATAATGCTTATTATACTTTTTTTAATAATCTGTGTAATCTGTTTTTGTAATCGGTGTAATCAGGCATCCTTATAGGATGTCAATAGTATACTTTTTGAAAATGTATAACATAAATGTAACTACTTGACAAAGTATACTGTAGTCTGATATCGTTGTCAACACTTTACTGTTTGACACATATTTTTTTAACCCTCTCCCTTCATGGGAGAGGGCAAGGGTGAGGGGAAACAAAACCACTAATAGGAGGTGCTTATGGAAATCTTAGAAGCTATTAAAACAAGGAGAAGTGTTAGAAGGTTCGCTGACAAACCAGTGGAAGAGGCAAAACTAAGGAAAATACTTGAGGCAGTTCAGCAATCCCCTTCATGGGCAAATCTCCAGTGCTGGAGGTTCATTGTTGTTAAGGACAAAGAAATCAGGGAAAAACTCAGCGAGCTGTCCTATGTTGAATCCTTTTTTGCACCATTGGGCTACAAGTCCAATCCTTCAAGAAAGGGCATTGCAGAGGCGCCTTTTGCTATTGTTGCCTGCGCTGACCCTGCTCAATCAGGAACCCTGTGGAACCAGAATTATTATCTGACAGATATTGGAATCGCATCGCAGAATTTAATGCTTACAGCCCATAGCCTTGGGCTCGGCACCGTGTTCGTAGGTGTGTTTGATGAGGAAAAGATCAGGGGTCTGCTTAATATTCCGTCTAATATACGAGTTGTTGGAATCTTTCCCATTGGTTATCCAATGGAGGATAAAACCAAAGGCCTTTCAAGAAAACCGATTAGTGAGATTGTTTATGATGAGGAGTGGGGAAAGGGGGTATCAATTTAATAATCCCCCTGTATCCCCCTTTTTCAAAGGGGGAAATTCCTTTATCCCCCTCTTTGGAAAAGAGGGGTTAGGGGAGATTTATTTAACATAAATTAATGCGCCTGTATTAGTTGTATTGTCATTCCTGCATGCTTTTGGCAGGAATCCGGAATCTTATATTACAAAAGGAGGCTATAAAATATGTCAGAAAATATCAAGAATGAAGTTTTGAACTATCTTAAAAAACATCTCTACGGAAACCTTGCATCAATTAATTCAAGCGACCCGAAACAGCCGCATGCAACAACCATTGCCTATGTTAACGACGGATTTAATCTGTATTTTACAACATCTGTCAAGACGCAGAAATTTTCTAATCTTGAAAAGAACCCAAAGGTCGCAATGACTGTAGATAATGATGAACCTGACTGGATGAAGCTCACAGGGCTTCAGATTGAAGGGGCAATTGAAATAGTAAAGGAGCAGCAGATACCATCTATTTTCGGGATATACGCAGAAAAATTCCCTATCATAAAAGGCTTTTCGCCAAATCCTGAATATCGTTTTTTAAAGATAACACCAAAAAAGATATGGCTGATTGATTACACAAAAGGCTTCGGCCACAGGGAGTATCTTGAGCTGTAACAAGAGGGGCTTTAATGTCACGCTTTATTTATAAAAGGCCGTGAATTAGCTTTTCTTAATATAAGAATTTCAAGTATTGTTTGCGCTGATTTCGATAGATTATATAGGCAGGCAATATATCCCAAACAGCGTACATGCTTTTTTGCACATATTAGATGATTTTTTTTGTGCATGTTTTTGCACTGAAATTGGCTTGACATTTGCACTGAAATTGATTATAGTTTTTATAGGAGGTAAAAGGTTATGAGGGCAACTGTTACAATTGAAAAGGAGATTCTGGATGAGCTGGTTCATGAAACAGGTCTTAAAAGCAAGGCATCTGCTGTCAAGGCGGCAATTGCAGATTATCTGAGGCAAAAAAAGATTGAGAAGATTAAGGCCATGAAGGGAAAACTTAAATTTGATAAGACAGCAGATGAGCTCAGACATTATGAAAGATAATGTTATCATAGATACCTCAGTCTGGATTGACTATTTTCAGAAAGTCAATTCGGATTTTTCTAATCAGGTAGATAAGCTTCTTACGCAAGCGAATATATATGTGCCAAAAATTATTATAGCAGAGCTTATTCAGGGCGCCCATTCTGAAAAAGAAGTGGCTCTGATAAAAGAGTTTTTAGATGCCTTTCGTATAATTGGCGAGGAAGAAGATACTTGGTTTAAAGCTGGGAGACTTTCCTATACATTAAAGAAAAAAGGGAAGACAGTAAACCTTACTGACTGCTATATTTCAATCATAGCAAAGGAACAAAGCTGCGCCATCCTGACATTGGACAAACACTTCAAGGAGATTGAAAAGGCAGGTGAAATTGAACTTATAACGCCGCCAGCTTTCTAAAAATAACTGGTTAAAGTGGAAATATCATAAAATGTTAATAAAAGTACCGTCAGAAAGCTTATATGTGGCTAATCATAGATGGAGGTTAAGGTCTTCACATTTTACTGCGGCAGATTTTACCCTACATCGCCACCTTGATTACTGTCTTCACATTCCCGCGGACATTAAAGTCGCCGATGACTTCAAGGGATTTTGGCTTGAGCTTTGATTTTAAATCATCAAAGACTTTATTAGTTACTGCTTCATGGGATATGTATTTGTCCCTGAAGCTGTTGAGATACAGCTTTAATGATTTTAATTCCACAATATATTTTGCAGGGCAATAGTTTATCTTAATTGTTGCGAAGTCAGGATAGCCAGAACGCGGGCAGAGGCATGTAAACTCCGGGAAGCTGATTTCTATATTGTAATCCCTGTCCTGACAGGAATTCTCCCATATCTCAAGCTTTGCCTTTTTTACTGCCTTTTCTCCGTACTTCATAATTTGGATTATAACATAGAAATTGTTTTTTATCTTGAAATTTTAGGATAGTTGTATTATTTTATAGAAAAACTTTTTGGAGGTTAAAATGGATAAAAAAGAGATTATAAAATTGCTGAACGAAGACATCACAGGCGAGATTGAGGCAATACTAATTTACATGAGAAACTCCTTTGTTACAGAAAATTGCCCTCCGAGCAGAAAGATGGAAGAGGTGGCAAAGGATGAGATGCGGCATACAGAGTGGCTTGCTGAGTTAATTGTAGACTTAGGCGGCACTCCTTCAATGGAGCACAAGGCGCTGAACTTTGGCAAAGAAGGCGCTGAGGGATTTTTGACACGGTTGGTTGGCCTTGAAGAAGGGGCGATTGCACAATATAAGGATCATGTTAAGCGCATACCAGACGAAGAAATAAAGAAGAAATTACAGCATATACTTGAAGAAGAGGAAGAACATCTAAAGGACTTTAAGGAGCATCTGGAGAGATTGAAGAAATAAGCCGAACCCCCCTCACACTAACCCTCTCCCCAAAGGGGAGAGGTAACATGAAAATATAGATTATTTGGTATCAGTCAATAAGTAGCTCTCGCTTGTCTGAAGTACAAGAAATCTCTCTTTAGGCAAACCTGCCTTTGATAAGGCTTCAGCAAGCCTCTTTGGCGGCTCGTCCATCGGCTCCTCTGTAAGCTGTATTGTGCCCCAGTGGCTTCCAAGACCTGTCTTTGCCTTTAAATCCAATAATGCCTGAACAGCCTCTTCTGGGTTTATATGGTTCTGGCCAAGGACTTCACGAGGTTCATAACCGCCTATTGGGAGGATAGCAGCATCTATTGATGGAAAAAGCTCACCTGCCAATTTAAACACAGGGCCGTATCCTGTGTCGCCTGCAAAGTATATGCTTCTTCCATTTTTTTGTATAACATACGCTGCCCAGAGGCTCTGCCTGTCATCAGACCACTTGCGCTTGCTCCAGTGCATAAGAGGGAGGGCTGTAATCTTTGCGTCTCCAATTTTTACCTGCTTGCCCCAGTCAAGCTCTATAACCTTTGCTACGCCCCTTTCATTAAACCATTTTTTTAAACCAAGAGGCACAACAAAGAGCGCCTTGTTCCCCCAATAGCTTACTGCAAGCTCATCAAGGTGGTCATAGTGGTTGTGTGAAATAAGAATAACATCAACCCTGCCCATCTCTTCCATAGAAACAGCAGGCAGCACTTTTCGCTTTGGGCCAAACCATGAAAATGGCGATGCCCTTCTGCTGAAAAATGGATCTGTGAGTACAACAAAATCCTGCCACGCAATGCGGTATGTTGCATGGCCAATAAATGTGAAACCAACTTCATCATTTTTTATCTCAGGAAATTCAGAAAAGGCAGGTTTCTTCGGGCTGTTTAAATTAAGCTGATGCTTGAATAGCAATTTCGCAACAAAGCCTGTTGCAGGCCTCTTTCTTTCAACTGGCGATGGCCATGGGTTAAAATATGCGCCGCCATTTTCGTGCTTAGGAAAAAGGTGTAATTGCTCAACAGGAAATTTTAACTTATCCTCTGTCTCAGCTAAGAGCACAGGTGATGATGTATCGCTGCATCCTATCATAATAAATAATATGGCTGCAATAAAAAATATTTTAAAATTGTCATTGCGAACAATAGCAAAGCAATCTTCAATCATAATCTTATACCTTTTCAACTTCTTTTCCCAAAGCAATGCATATATCAGATAGATTGCACTTGCCGCATTTCTCAATTGACGCTACAGTTGGACACTCTCCAGAAATTCCCATGTGACACAGGGCAAAGTCATATTTCACAGGGTCATCAGGGTCAAATATTTTTAGATTTTCTGTCATCTCCTTTGCCATCCTCCAGTCAGCATTCTTTCTTTTGGTAAGCCCGATATTTCTGCCAATTCTTGCAATATGCGTATCAATGGGGATAATCAGCTTTGAAGCAGGAATCTCATTCCAGATGCCAAGGTCAACGCCATCGCCAGAGCGCACCATCCAACGGAGAAACATATTAAATCTTTTGCATGTGCTTCCCTTAACAGGAGAAGGAAACAATTGCAAAAGCCCAAATGGCTTTATATCCTTTCCATAAACTGCTGATGTATCAATCTTCAAAAAATAATCTACAAAGCCTGAGAGCGCAGAACCTATATCATCATCCATTGGATTGTAAAAATTCATAAAGAGCCTTTGCAATGAGCCGTACCCTTTAAGAACAACGCTGATAAAATATATCAGACATAGGATGTCCTCATTTTTATTCATCCTGTATTTAATATCTGAGAAAAGATGGACATTCTTTTTTATGTCAAAGTGGAGGAGAAAGTCAGAGGGGCTCTCACCCATTATCTTAAATATCCGCTCAAGCACAGGCTTAAAGAGGGTTACCTTGCCGTATGCCAGAGATGAGGCAATAAGGCCAATAACCTCAACATCCTCTGGTCTTTTGTATCTGTGTGGAAACTCTATCGGATCGCTGTTGATGCGCTCTAAGAGATTGTACTCTTTATAGAAACTGTCAAGACTCTCTTTAAGCAGCAGGGCATTTTGCATGGGTGTATTATATGCCTTTTTAACTTATCTTTCAACAGGTGTCTTGAAAGTTGTGGTAGCAATATAAATCTGTCAGGATATAACTGCAACATGATAATGTCCTTTCCTGCCATTATGCCCTCCTTTAAAATAGGGCAGTATAGCATCATTTAGAATAGGACATTTCTATCTTGGCTATTCAGGACATTATCATATTGGGATTACAGGGAAAATAACCTGCAATTTTATAACCTATTCATTGTTATTGATTTTTATCAAAAGATGTAGTAAAATTTTAAAGATAAACAAGATGATGATACGGTTACATTGATTTCAAGAAGCAGATTATTCCGATTTAATCTGTGTAATCGTTTTTCAGAATCTGTGTAATCAATTTTTTTCACAGGAGGTATTATTAAATGGGTGATTGCGGAAGCTGTGGGACAGGCGGAGGGCCTTATTCAGAAGGACTGGAGCTTGTTGAATTTGTATGTAATGCACACGGAGGCGGTGTTAGAAACATGCCCCTTCCAAACGGCGGCCTTGAGGCAAAGTGCCAAGGGTGCGGCGAGAAATTTGTATTAAAAACCTTTGTTGGCAAATGCCCTAAGTGCGGCGGAGTTCATGCAGTATCACCGCCACGGTGCGAGGATCCTGCAAACATCCAATTTGCCGGCATTGGCTATAAACTTCCAGAGGACTAAGAGCTTGTTGAAAAACTCAACAATCTCTAAATATCTGTGTAATCATTTTTCCTAATCAATGTAATCAAGGCTGTTGAAGACTTTTTCAACAGCCTGCTAAGGCTAATCAACCATCTCCTTTTTTCTACACTTTTAAGCCACTACCTCCCTTGATATAAATAGGGGATCCTCTTTTCGTAGCTTATCCTGTAAAAGCCGTGTTTAATATTAATTCATTATAAAACATGGGCATCGGAAAATTTCTTAAAATCCTTTTTATCAAAGGTATAAACAGGCTTTATCCCAGAAGTCCTGGATTTTGCCAATATCATTGCATCGCCAAATTTAAGGTCTTCTTCAATATAAATTCTTAATGCCTCAAGGACAACATCTTCAGATTCTATTTCTATAACAGATAATGCCTCAAGGCTCTCAACCTTTTCGCGAACATCTTCTTTTGGCAGCCTGTATATCTTCTCAAGGACATAAACAAGCTCTATTACTACCATTAAAGGAATAAACAAAATGCTTTTTTCTCTATCAGCATCCTTTATGAGTCGTTTGAATTTCTCTTTCTTCTCAAGAGAATTGCTTGTTAGAAATCTAAGCAATACACTTGTATCAATAATGCCTTTATACATCTTCAGACTCTTTTGCCATCTCCTCCATAGCCTTTTCCCTTGCCTCTTTTATGGTAATCTTTAGTGAAGGCAAGCTCCCTTCCATCTCAAGGAAATTTTTAATCTTCCTGATGTATACCTTGCCGCCCCTTTCCTCAAAAAGCAGGGTGTCGCCATCTTTTATATGCAGCCTTTCCCTTATAACCTTTGGGACAGCCACCTGCCCCCTTGAAGAAACCTTAGCCATACTTACCATATTTCAATCTCCTTACTAATTTGTTTTTACAAGACTAATTATATATTATCTTATTTATTATGTCAAGTCTTGGTATTAACATATTATCCCTCAGCATAAAAAACCTTGAAAATTCAGGGGAAAATCACTTAAAAAAGGATGTCTTCAATCTCATCGTCCACAGGCCTTGCTTTTTGCTGTGTCTTCATGCTTTTTTATCAGTCTGCTTATGGTAGAGTAGCGCAGATCCAGATGCTCAGCAATCTCTTTATGATTGTATCCATACTTATATACTGCATTAGTTATTTCCTGATCCCTCTTTTGTTTATCTAATAACTTATTTTAAAATATCTCTTGAATGGCCGGACTGCCAATATATCTCTGCTTTCTTGGAATCTCTGCTATTGCTTCATGCCTTTTTATGTATTTCAGAAATCTTTCCGCATATTCATCTTTGCCATGTATGCCCTGTCCCTTTACCTCCTTCCATGGATTATATTCTCCTATCCCAGATATTACAAATTCCCTGTATTTCTTCTCAGCCTCTCTCTTCCTTGAGTCAAATTGCCCTAATACCCAATCTGTAGTAAGGCATGAATGCGCACTTTTTAATCCTGCTGTGCCGCAATAGCTACTCCATCTCTATTTCTCAGGCTTTTCCACTACCTTTGCCCTTACAGGATTTAATACCACATATCCGCATACTTCAAGAGGATAGCTCTCTCTCAATAAGTATTGCCTTGTATCTGCCCTGAAATATGTGCCCAGCCCTGTTATGCCTTTTATTAAATAACTGGGTATAAACCCCGTTCAACTGCCTCATGCCTCTGGAAAGATTAGCATCAGGCGTCTCTATTATTAAATGATAGTGGTTGTTCATCAGACAATAGGCATGGCAAAGCCAATAGTATCGTTCATTTACTTTCTTTAAGGTATCAAGAAAAACCTTACGGTCTTTGTTGTCTTTAAATATAGGCTTCTTTTCATTCCCTCTTGAGGTTATATGATATAAAGCACCGCTGTATTCAATTCTCAATGGCCTCGCCATAGATTGTTTATATCACAGAAATATTCTAATATCAAGAGTAAAGACCTGACCCCTATTCTCCCATGCAGTATCACCTCCACGCTGTGACGACCCTGCAAACATACAGTTTGCCGGCGTTGGCTATAAACTTTTAGAGGACTAAGGCTAATCAAATAATGAAGGAGATGGAAACTGCTTCCATCTCCTTTTTTAGCATCTCACGGGATAATATACTTTACCACCAGCATTAATTCTTCAAGATTTCCCAAATCTGCCGGTGTTACCGATAATTCAAATGATGTATCAAGTTCAATGTCCACATTATTTCCTTGATACAACTTCCATTCATCAATCCTTGATAAATTAATAGCGCTTCCATCAATGTTTATTGAATAAGAAGCAGGATTATTCTTAACCTGCGCAATGAACATAACATTCTCTACGGCTGCAGCGTCAAGTATCTGAGCCATATAGGGCAATCTGGATTTATCAATAGTTATGTTTGCACTACCATTCTTTACGAGCAAATTCCACTCATTTGGCATATCGTGTTTCAGACTGATGGGGATATGTAAACCGGTTTCATTCAATTGTTGACTAATTTGATTTAACTGCGCAGAAATAGAACCTGTTGCTGAATTTTTTAATTGTTCTCCACCTTCAGAAGCAATATATTTTACATGTAAAACCACATCAGAAATTGTGTTATAATCAAACTGCTTTACAGTGGGCAATTCTAAACGCCATTTACTGATAATACCAGCGCCTTCAAACGGCAAATAGCGTTCGTCTTTAAAATTCAGTTCAAACATACCCGCATCATTTTGTGCAGAACTGGTTGCAATAGCCGTGATGGGGATATTGTATGAAATGAACCTGTCATCTTGCTCATCTGTTTTTTCAGGATAGTTATTAGCAATTGAACTGTTTCTGAATTTGTTATTCAGCAGTCGCAAGGTTGCATTTACACCTGTGTAAGGACCGGCGATACAGGGCATAGAAACAGAAACTGATTTTATCCTGCGTTTAAAATGCCCGGGGTAATCCATATCAAACAGCACTTCGGGTAAGTCAAACTCACATATACTTGCTGCCTTAAGCTGCAGGAGGGCAAGCGGATTTAACTGACGAACAGAAATGTGTTTGGTAATTTCATAATCATAGCCTCGCTTTTCCTGGTAGGCTGCTTCTAATTGTTTTAAGCCCACATATAATTGTTCTCCTGCCAGTAAGCCTTCCCGGCCTGCGTCAAAATAGCCAGACTGAATAAAACCAGCATTGCTGACACCCCTTTCAAAGCAATAGGTTTTCTCAGCCTTTTTAGCCAGATCATACGCTAAGTTATACACTTGTCTGTATAGGGTTTTTAAACTTCCCCTCATCCAGGTATATAATTCTTCGTTAGTGTATTTGTTCTTTAAAAATTCTTCTACTTCATTGGCATTGTCTATTTGCTTTTGCTGATTAAGTATTTCCTGATTGGTAATATTGATACGGATTTGCTGGGCCGTCATTTGTTTATCTATTTGTTTTAACTCGTAGCCAGCAGCATTGACCTGGAAAATTCGTTCCTGTAATGCCCGTTGAAAGCCTCCTTTTTTTGCTGCATTTGAAGCTTCGAAAGAAAGTTGTGATGAAATGATTTGAATCACCTTGGAAGTTGCATTAGACATGTTTCCAAGATTAGTTCCGCCGTAATTCACCTGACCTCCAATACCAATAGGTGTTGCACAAATGGCTGCATTAGGAATTGCATGAAAAATTGCAGATAAAGTTTCCACAATGCTAGCACCCATCTGCCAACCATGAGCTGCATGAGATTTATCATATTCTTCTTTTTCAAACTTATTCAGCTTTAATCCACCTTCGTCAACTGGCTCTTCAATTGAGTTGGCTAACTCCGCAAAATCACCGTCAATACCTGGTAATTTATTTGCATCTTCCCCAATTAACTGCAAATAGTATTTCATCCTTGCTTCCGGGGCTTTACGGTTTTGATAAAGCGACTCCAGGGTTTTTTGTGATTCCTCCAATTGCAGTTTTTTAATTTCCATCATCAGGTTGTTCATCATGCCTTCGTGCCTGGCACGGATGAGGGACATTGCTTCATTGTCTTTTTTCTCAATGGCAGAAAGCATGGCGCCACCCAATGATTTTAATTCATTACATAATTCCAGTGCTTTTTGCAATAAATAATAAAAGCGGTAATTGGGCATTGCAGTATTCAGGTCATTTACCACACTGGAAATACTTAAACCCTGTGCAGCAGCTTTTACCAATAAAGCAGGATCAATGGGCGGTTCAAACAATGGCAGTTTGCGGAATACGCCTTCTATATTCTGGCAATGCCTTATTTTAAAGAGGCGGTCGGCAAGGGTATCCCAATATCCCAGCAGTTTTGGGTTTTTGGGTATGCAGAAATACAAAGAACTTGCGGAACCGAAAACATCAGCCGTTGGTATTTCTTCCTTATTTGTCGTAATATTTTTTGCCGGTTGGATACTATAAATAGCGGCAACCTCTAACTCACTCATGGCATTACTGAAAGCATCCCATTTATCCAGCAGTGAAAGATAGGTTTGTGGTTTGATATCACTGCGTTTGGGGATCATCATAGGTTTGGAGCCTAATATATGGCCTGCTAAAACATAGAGCTGTGTTGCCTGATTGATACTTTCAATGGTATCCTGCCGGAACAAATAATCGCCCCAGTCTAAAATATTATCAATGTATTTCATCACCACCCATTTCATATACGCTACAGGGCGGCTGCGTGCCACCAAATGCGGTTTGAAAGGGTTGTTGCGCCATTCACTGATAACAGCATTCGGTTCATTGCCCTTCAGATTGTTAAAAATCTGCTCCAGAATACTTTTACTGTTGATTTCTTTAAACGGGGTAAACTGCCAGAAGCGCTTATCGTTATCTCCGTCTGCTATGGGATTAAAAACATAGTGAAACCATTTCATCGCTTCTTCAAATTGCTGTGCCTTGCTTAATGCGCCTGAAATCATGACGGGCGTATGAAAAAACATTTCCCAATTGTAAAGTGAATATGGGCGTTTGAGCTCATGGTAAATCTTATTTCCTGCACTATCTAAGCTATTGCCAAAAGCATCATCAATATCAGATTGTATTATTTGTGCATCCTCCTGTGTTCTACCAATACTCAGGTTGAATTTGAAAAATTCTTCCAAATAAGAAGAGCTTATTTCCTCAATTAAATTATTACAAAAGGGTAAATAAAATTTAAATAATTGCGTTGGAACATTAATCTTAACTCTTTCGGGATTCTTATATACTGCAAAATCATCATAATATTTCCAACTCCACTCACCGTTTGAAAATTTATCATTAAAGGATTGTAAAGATTGAATCCTCGTAAATCCAATAGTACTTCCAGAAATCAGGTTTTGAAATCTAAAATTTGGATTAATAATATTTTGTCCTATGGGAATTTTCAAAGGTATTTTTTTTGAATTAGGATAAAAATCCTGTCTCAAGCGATTACCATCAAATACAAATGCTCCAGTTGCAATTTTGTCATCATTGACTGCATCATCAATAGCAAGTATTAGATTATTTTCTGTTTGTTTCATAAAAAAAAGAAAATCGCAAATTTTTCTAGAGTATTGATATGGTATTAAATCAATTGAAAGAGCATCCGCTGATAATTGCTTCTGCGTCCATTTCCCATTCCTGTATTCGCTCCAGGCCATTTTAATTTCCCAGAATTCAATTGGCTTCAGCTTGCTTTGAGCCACTTTTGCTAAAGATTCAATATTACCTGCTGCATCAGGATTCGGCTTCGTCTTCTTCATAAATTGAGGAAAGAAAATCAATAATCTTCCATTCCAAACAACCGGCGTCAGGTAACAGCCATTGCCTGTAATTTGGCCATTGGCGTCTTCCACATCATAACTGGGTATATCCACCTGCATTTTTTCCCAGGGGTACCAGTTCATTTCATCCAATGCCATGTAACGGTAATAAAAAAAGTACGGGGCATTACGGGTGCGGGAAAAAACATGGAGCTTTGCTCCTTTGCCCCATGTAAAATCATCAGCCTTTTCGCCTTCAATATATAAACCAACCACCTCCATATTCGACACTTCGTCTACTTTGTAGAGATAGGATTTTAATGCATCGGTTACATTTTGTTTGTTGATGTCTTTTTGCAGCAGTTCGCTTTCCAATTCTTTAAAGAAGGGGCTTTTATCATCCCGCAGATTGCTCTCTATCCAGTTTTCGGGATACAGGAAAACTTTTCTGTTAGCTTCCCATACACGGTATCGTTCCATCCAATCCCAGCGTTTGCGGTCAAGCCGGCTGGGTAAAATACCCTCTTCAAGCCCCAGAAAACAACGCTGAATAAATAACTGAACGGAAGAAATGGCCTGCTTAATACGGGAGGTTTCCATGCAGGTATCCATCTGAACATCAATGAGGAAATATTCAAATAAGCCATCTGCATCGGTAACATGAGCATCTTTAAGTTCCTTTTGCTGCAGCAAATAAACAATCAGTGCATTCTTCTGATTGTTGCGTAACTGATCGTTCAGAGGTTTTACCACCTGTTCCCAGTCGGTCTGGTTGTATTGGGCACGGATGGTTTTTTGGATGCTGTCAGCAATGGTTTTGCATGTGCCAAAATCAGATATGGGTTTAGCCCATTCAAATAATTTATTAATATCCATTCCTGTTTTGGCAGCTACCGTTAAAGCTTCTTGCAGCTTTAATAGATTTTTTTCATTGCGATAATCTTCCAGCTTGCCGATATTGAAATGATTAGTAGCTATTAATGTGTCAATGCGTTCTTTTTTCCAAGTCGTGAGTTCAGCTATTTTTTCGCTTAGTTTTGTCAGATCCGATGCAGTATCATTTATCCATTTCCAAAAATCCAAAATATTTGTTCTTGGCTGGGGCAATGAATTTCGCAGGCTGCAATAGTCAGCTATCCTTAAAAAAGGTTTCAGTTTTAAATCATTAAAATCAAAAGAATCAAAATCTTTATTGCCATGCAGGAAGTTTATTTCATCAGCACTCAATGAAAAACCATTGATTAACATGGCCATTTTTTTAAGCTTTTCGAGTGCAGTCCCTGTTCCTTCTATTTTATAATCCGGCAACAGTACTGTATTGGGAATATGCCCAATCGCCGATGTTTTCGTTTTCCAGTAAATATCTTCCAGTTTTACCCCTTCTACTGAAAACTGATAGACCTTGCCTGGTTCTAATTTCATCTCTGCACTCCACCACTCGTTTGCCGTGGCTGGTTGAGTAGTTGACCGATGTAATGCAACGTTGTCAATGATAATTTTGGACGAAGGATTGGTGCTACTTTTAGCAATGAAAGTATATTCGCCATCTGTCAATGGAATGAGTTTGCCATACCACGAAGGTGATGCAGGAGTGGTTGGTGATGGAGGAGTTACGGTAACCGGCAGTTCTTCAATTGATGCAAGATTTTGGTACAGAGAGTAATCCGAGATTTTTAAAATATTAACCACTAAAGCTTGCATAATAGTTCTGTCCAAACCAAATTGTTCTGATAATGCATTTATGACAAGCTTATTTTTAAGCTGCTCCCTCAGATAAGGGAGAAATACTTTAAGAAAAGTTAGGCGTTTTTCTGATGATGAGGTGCTAAATACATCCTCTATAATATCTTTTTCTTCATTGGAGTGAGGAGTAATAATACCAGACAAAATATTTTTAAAAATAATTCTATTATCCAGTTGATTGTTTTTAATGTTTAGCTGTTGTTCAACAATATTATCTATACCCTTATTCCATTTATCACCTAAAAATTTTGGGGGCGTTTGGTTGTCTTGCAAAGTTCTCAACAGTGTAGTTTCAGCAGCAGTTAACTCACCAGTTATTTGAAGGTTACCTTTTTCTTTATCATATTTTAATTTAGGAATCAGTGTGCTTCCGCTTGGCAAAGTAAAATCTAAATTTTCAGGAACAACTGTGCTGAATATATTATCAACTTCAAGAAGATTGATTATTTTTTCAACCATTTCAGCATCATACAATAAAGATGCTCTACTCCTTACCAATTCCGCAGTAGCTTTATCTTTTATGGATTGCTGCTTTTCTGCATCAGTTATTGCTGAGTTATCTGCTGTCAAATCAGCATCTTCAAGTTCAATACTGTTCAATCCATCGTATATTTTCTTTGCTAAAACAAGCGCCTCTTTTTTTGATGGGGTAAAAGGTTTTTTATCGCTGTCTGTTCCTGTAATAATATAATTCAACTGTTCACCAGTAAAACCGGCTTCTTCTGTTTTATTCCAGCTTTCTAAAAATTGAAGCGTAGCATCTGCATCCTTGAAAACGTCTCCAAATACTGGCAATAGTTTTACAAAAGCAGGAACCCTGAGGCCTAAAGTTTTTGACAGCAAACGGAAGCGATATAATATTGAAAGGTTTGTAATAGTTAATTCATCAGGCATTGTCTTATATGCTTTAATAGCCGCTATATCATCAGCCGATAAGTTCAATGCTGCCATTACAGCCGGCAGGTGTTCTGATATTAATCCGGCGCCATTCAAATACGCTCCATTTACAGCCTTAAAAACATCATCCATGGCCAGTAAATTATGGCTAAGGAATAATCGTTTGTATAAAGAGTTTTCGCCAACAGTGCTGATGTCTCCCCAAAAACAAAGCAGTTTGGTCAATTCAATGCCTGTAAGGTTCATTATCTTTTTAACCGAAACTAACTGGTGTATCAATCCATGTGTTATATTTCCGCTTCCCAAAGCCATGATAGCTTTATCGGTTTCATCAATTGTAAAGCCCAGCTTGCGCCATAAGCGGATAAAGCGGTGAATTTTATCGTATCTGCTTTCAGCCAGTTGAGATGTCCCCACATTCAACCTAACCTCATAGAGGTTACATGTACCTGTATTTGTAAGAACAATTGGGCCTCCGACAATACTTATTCCGCCAGATGGTTTTGGAGGATTAATGTATTGTGTTTTTAGTAATTCAATCAGGTCAGTATATGCTATACCTGCACGGGGTAAAAATTGTGCTTTTACAAATGTTAAACCAAGTTTTTTTGTTTCATCTGTGCTTAGCATATCGTCCTTGCTATCATAACCATAATATTTTTCTAAAGGAATTATCCCAATTTTATTTTGATATTCATCGATTGTGTGAATACCATGGCTGCCTCCAACAAAAAATTGGGTATCCCAATATTCTTTGCTTACGAATGCTTCTTTAGTTAGTGTAAAATATTCTTCAGGTATAAGATTTAAAAACTCAGCATCGAAAGAGCGTTGCAAATAATCTTCATACAATCTGTCCAGTGCTGCATTTTCAAATGGTAATGTATTATATGTAATAGGTTTATTGGTTATTTCTCCTCCTTCTTTAGTTGGTTCCATTGCATTTTCTAAGTCTCTTGCAGAACGAAAAGTGCTTAGCAATTCATACCGGCTGCTGTTTAAATGATTTAAGAAAATGCGGGCGGCATCAATGGGCTGGTGGTAGGGCAAGGTAAAAGGAAATACAGAATCTTTCAATGTTTGATAAGCATGTTCCTGTTCTGTATGCTGAGGCGCTGATAAAAGCTCGCCGCTGGTTTCATCGGCAACATTAAAAGCATTGGTGGTTTTGTACGCTACATATTGTTCCATTACTTCATTTACCAAATCCACATAAGGCAGAATGGTATTTGTGTTTCTGCAGGAGAGTTCAAGACGGCCTAAATCGGGCCTGCGGGCAAAAAGTTTTTGCAATGGAGTGCCTGTAATATCTGTTGGATTTAGCTTTACAGCTTTTGGATCGAGGTTGTTATTTCTTAAATATTGCAGCAAATCCACATAATAAGCAGCCGCACTATACACCGAGGCACATTCATCACACTCACAAAAATCGGCATCGCCAAAAAGCAAATCCCAGCTTAAGTTATTTTTAGTTAAAACGCTTTGCACTTCAGGATCTATCCGGTTTGAGTTATTAGGTTCACCTTTTACAAGACGTTCGTCGTCTATTATCCTAATACCTGTTTTTTCGCCTGCCTCTTTAATTTTTATAATGGTTTGTTCATTAATTATTTTCCTGTTTTCTGCTTCGGCATAAATATGAGCAAGGGTTTCTTCGGGCAGTTCTATGCCCTTCATCGTGGAAATAAATTGGACAGGGGGCAGTATGGTAATGGCGTACGCAGATACATAATTTTTATTTATTAATGCAGGAACTGCTTCCGGCACAGGGCTGATCAAAGTTATCCGCTGCAGCGTTTTTAGTTCTGTGGTAATCTGCTTTTTTTTATTTTCCGGTAACCCTTTCAAAAAATCTTTCTTTTTAATTAATTCATGTACAGAAGTTGTTTTAATATTAAACTCAGGTGTTTTAGATAATAATTCCGCAATGTATTTACCGTTATCATTATTCAGCAATGGCACTTTGGGGTCGTTTATCATATTTACAACTACTGCTGTGGGTTCTTTTGCATACAGTTCATTGTAAAGTTTATCTACATAGACTGCTTTAATTTCTCCCTCAGGTATTGCTGCGCCGATAGTCAGCTTTTTTAATTCTTTTTTATTGATGGTTAAAGCAATATCTCGCATCGACTTAGTTCCCTTGTCTTTTTGAAAGAGGGAGACCAAGTCTTTGTTGTTTTTGCTCCAATCAGCCAGATGATATGTAAATTCGAGATTTCTGACTGTTTCAGGCGTAAAGCTTTTATCTTTGGTGAGTTCGGGCTTGATAGCTGACCAATCACCATTTTTTGCTTTGAAGATGGTATCGAAAGTTTTTTGTTGCTTTTCAGCTTTTAAATAAAACTTGAATAATTCAACTTTACTGTTGTCTGATGGGTTTTGATTTTTGATTTTCGTCGCCATATATCTCTCCTTTTCTTTGCTGTTCTCTTTCTATAGCCCTTAGGGTCAAACCTACATTATACATTTAACCTACCCACAATCTCCTTTATCTGAATTATCTCCTTGTCCACTTTTCTGTCCTCTGTTCTCCTTCTAATTGCCTCTTGAGGTTATATGATAAAAAGAGCCCTCATATTCTATTCTGAGTTGTCTCGCCATATAAAGAAAATACCATCAATTTGGCTCTTTGTACCAATCTTGCTCATGTGGATCATCTTTAGGAGGAGGTTTTGGCAAATCAACCTCCAGATCAAATCCTTTTAACACATCTTTATCCGTAGTTTCCCAAGGTTCAGTTCGATCAAGGAATCCTTTCGCTTTGCCTGCGTTCTCAACGCAGCACATATCCGCGTCAGACGGCAATCCCTTGGCGGCCTTAACAGCGTCCATAAAAGCCTTAATAGCAGCTTTCTTGAGAGCTTTCGCAGACATTTCATCCTGACCAGTTTTTTTTCCAGGATCCCATTGATAAGCATCAAATGCCTGGCTCGTCCACTCTATGAACTCTGCATGAACTGTATTCTGCCCTGTTTTTACCACCTTCACCTTGACTGTTGCACGTAGCTGAAAACCTCCTACCGTAAACCCGAGAGTATCTTTATAATCATCTGAGTAAGCCGCTACCGCAGATGTCCATGACAAATCCAACACAGTATCCGGCTTCACCTCGCCAGATTTCAGTTTCTCTTCTATGGCTTTAATAAATACCTTACGCCACTCTAAGAGCGCAGCTTTTACCTTAGCGTGTTCCTTGAATATTTCGGTTGGCATTATTATTTCCGAGCCAGTCTTGTCCAACCAATGCTTGATATTTTTCTGAGCAGGCAGCGAAAATTCGGGCATTTTTTTCTCAGCTTCTTCGATTATTTTGTCCATCTGCTTCGGATCAGAAAACGTTTTCTTACAGTAATCTATGACACTCCGACACTTCTGTGCTGAGAGCTCTTTTATAGTATCAGCAGGGTATCCCGCTTTTAGATACGCCTGAACTTCATCATCGGACATCCCGCCATCTGCTTTGTTAGCTTGATGTCCTGTTGTATCAATTAAACGAACTGGATTATCACGGGCAAAAACAAATAAATTTAATCCATCGATTAATCCTGCAGGGTCACTGCTCCCCCACCTCCCCAACCACGGCAGATAATACCTGGCACTGTGGTATTCCAGCCCTGTCTCCTCATCCCGCTCCATACCTGTATAGCGATAGCGTTTGGCAGCAGATTTTATGGCTGCGTTTTTGGCCTGGTAGGCTGTAGTGCCATAGGGGTGGTATTCTTCGTAAGAAATAACTTTTGCATCGCTTGTCCCATCCAACTCTAAGCTTGCAGAGCCAAGATGGTTATGCAGTTGGTAGCGTACCAGATGTTTTTCCGTACCATCATCCACATCATTTCGCGTCTCAATCATCACAAAGCGGTGCTGCTTGTCCATAAGGCTCAGGGTAATTCTTTGCAAGCCTGCATCCATGCCGCTGTGTTTTTTGTAGAGTTCGTATCCCACTATATATATCCGTTCTTCTTTTTTTGTAGGCGTATCACCTGCATTGGCTGTGTTTTCGGTTATCTTGCGTATGCGTTGCCCCTGTCCATCGTACTGGTAATAAGTAGTTTCTGGTGTGCCGCCGTCCGTGCGCCTTTGGCGGATAGTTTTTATGAGCTCTTCTTTGAAGTTCCAGCCCATATCTTCCAAATGCGGCATAGCAGTCATAAAGCCATGCTGGGGATGGTGCGGGTAGGTGTAGGTATTTGCACCTACCTGCGTGTTTATCAATCGGTTATTGGCAGCCTGATAATTATAATCTCTTGTCCAGGTGTTGCCGGTTGCCTGGTGTCGCATCTGCAGGATATTTCCTACTCCATCGTATTGGTAGCTTTGTGTATAATTCCTTACCGCCATTGGATCGCCCGGGTTCATTTGATGCATGAAGGGCGCATCATTCCAGTTGTCGCTATTTCCAAAAGATAAAACAGAATCGTTTTCCCTGCCAGTGGCTTCTGCCAAACGGTAAAGGGCATCGTAGGTGTAGGTAGAAATACCCGTGATTTTTTGGTTGCCAAAAAAGACTACGGGAATGTTTTTGTCTTCTATGTGGGTAATATTCCCCACGGGATCAAAGGTGTAATACCAATCCTGCAGCGGGTCGTTGTTTTGCCGCTTGGTTTCTAATCGTTTGAGCCGGAAGGTCTCTTTGTCGTAATAAAATTTGGTAATGACATCATTACCGTAGATGATTTTATTGCGCTGCCCTTTTTCGTTGTAGTCAATATCCTTGATATAGATAGTGGTAATAGCAGGGTCGGCATGGATAACGGTTTCGCTATTGAGCAATCCTGCTTCGTTATAAGATGGCGTGATGATACTGCCATCAGGAGCGGTTTGGCTGGTAATTCTGCCGAGAGCATCGGTTTCTGTACTAAAGGTATAAGGATCGGCTTCAAGGTCTGTAGCCAGATTGGCGTCTATCCAGTTGGCTACGCTTTTGTAATTTTTAAATAGTTTTCGTGTTGTTGATTTAGGTTGACCTTTGAAGTCGTATTCAGGCGTTTCTATTAATCCGCCTGTGTCGTAGTGTTTTACAATCTGCCCTCTAAGGTTTTTTAATTCAGGATTGACTTCTGTTTCTCCATAGAAAATTCTATCAAAGATATGGTCAAGCGGAGTGTTGCCATCGCCGCCTATTACCTTGCTTTGTGTCGGTCGGTGCAGAATGTCGTAAAAATATTGGAACTCATGATTGCGTTCATCCCATGTGCGCAGCGGGTTGCCGAGAATATTGATAAGCAGCCATCTCTGCCCGGCGTCCATGCTGTTTTGATAAACCTTGTTGCCCAGCATATCATATTTATATTGCATCACCACGTTGCCCCGTGCATCGGTTACGCTTCGCAAGTTGCCCTCAGTATCGAGATTTACTTTGGTATGGTAAAATTCATCTGCCTCTGTGCTTATGTTTTTATTGTGGTCAATGGATAAAACAGGTCTGCCCAAAGTGTCAAAGCGCTGAACATTAGGGGTATTAGCGTGTTTGGCGGCTTTTTCAGCAGCCGATTTTTCCCTCTCCGGGTCTTTGCCCGCCTCAATGAGTTCGGCGTCTATCAGGCGGTTGGTGCGATTGAGATACCATGAAGATTCTTTTACCGTATCATTTTGGTCATATACGCTTTGCTTCCATGAATCAAATTCGGTTTTTGAGAAAGTAGTGTCCGGCATTACAGTCTTTACCAGACGACCCATAGCATCGTAATACATCAAGGGCGTAACCCCTGTTTCCACCAATTCTTTCAAGCCTTCGTATTGATGCGTTACCGAGAAATATGGTTCGTATTGTTTTACAGCATTGCCTTTATTGTTGAGTATGGTTCTGCCATTGCCTATCCAGCGAAGCTGTTTGGTGTTACTTGCGGCAGTATTAATGTCAGCAATGGTGTAAGTATCATTGGAATTAACAAGCACTTGCTTTGCCAGTCCGGGTTCTGCCTGTACCTTCTTCATTACTACCTGTCCTATACCGTTGGAGTATTCAAAACTGAGTTGAACAGGTGAATTGTTGTTTTTCTGAAAATGTTCTTCCCGGACAATGGATGCAACCACTACCGGCTTGCCGGAATTTTTATACACATCAAAGTCATAAACAAAACGCGCTGTAGCATGTTGCAACAAGTTTTTTCCAAGATTAGTTAATTGAACAGAGTCGGGGGCATTGAAAAAGTTTGTAACCTGGGTTTTTTCAGCAGCAGTAGTAAATTCGTTTAACCCTGTTAAATCATCCGCCTCGTTACCTTTACCAAATACTGCCACGGCTTTCACCAGGCCCAATTCATCGGTGATGGCTTCAGAGATATTGTTATTGGCATCTTTCATCCGCTTGGGTGAAAGCGTGCGGAAATTAAAAAGGTCTACCTTTGCCTTATTGCCTAATTCATCTTCGGTTTCTTCAATAAACAGGAAATATTTGCTGTAATATTTCACCTTTGTTTTAGCGCCGTAAGGGTCGGTATAGGAAATGGGCACATAAAAGCGGTTTTGAGCATCGGCTGCGGTTTCTACTCCTTCAATAAACTGGGTAGTTCCCGAACGGACCCACCAGTTGTCATCACCCTCGCTGTGGGTGAATTTGCCTACCGGCATCAGGGCTGCATTTACCTTTGCGCCAAAAATATCGGTAATAAGGGCAGGCGTATAAGCCAATTGGTAGCTTTCAAAAGGGAGTCCTTTTGATTCTAACTGATGTAAAGCTAAAGCGCCGGTGAGGTCATCTTTATAAAATGTGGTCCGTACATGCTCTATTAATCTTTTCTGTGAAGTTCCGGGGGCAGGGTTTGTATCAATTTGATGATAACCTGCTTCATTGTCAGCCGTAAGGATATTCTCAAAATCATTCACTGAGTATAAAGGATTGGCTTTAGTCACACCCTTCAATTCGTAAGTTTTTACTTCTGATGGCAAACGCAGGCGGTAATCATCATCGGCTATCACATCATTGGTAAAATGATTTTGGGTGTAGATAATGGTGGTTTTATCCTGTGCTTGTTGGGTATCAATCGGCAATAAGGCATCCGCAAGCATCATGGGATACACTACGGCTGCAGATTCCAGCACATTGCCGTACTCATCTAATTTGATATTCAGGGTATGGGCAACACGTGGGTCTTCGGTGTTTCGTTCATAGCTATAGGTGATGGCTTCGCTTTCTTTTACAACAAAAATGGCGTGTTTGTTTTGCCCTTTGGGCTGCAATAGTTCAATGATGCAATTGTGTGTAGCAACGGAATAGGGGGTTAATTCTTTCTGACGTTGAGCCGGCGTAGCGCTAACAAGCGGAGCATCATTGGCAAATACCTCTGAACGCAATGCCATACTTTTACAAGCCCGAAGAGCTTCCCGCCATTCTTCTGCGCTGAGGCGGTCTATGATGGATGCATCTAATCCCGGAGCAGCGATAAGCCGGGCATCGGGCAAAGGCGTTTCATGATTGACCACTGCAAAGCCCTGCCGGTTCATTTCTTTATACCAGTATTCATGGGCAAATTGGTTGAGGATTTTTTCCCTGCTCAAAAATGCCCCGGTATGAAACCATGATTTTGTAATGACTGGCTCCTGATGAAGTGTTTCATCTACTATATTACTGGCATTGCCCTTTACCCAATGGTCAAAATGCTCCGCATCTGTTTGCTCCACCATTCCAAAACCTCTGAATTCCCGTTCGGCATGGTCATAGTAGCCGTGGTGGTATGTATAAGAACTTACAAAAAGGTAACCGGAAATCCTGTCTCTGGTTTCTGTTTTTGAAACGCAATGCACCGGAAAATGCAATTTAGTTATCCATGGTTTTCCTGCTAATTTATCTTCAATATAAAATTTGGTGGAAGGTGTGTATTCAAGGGTTACCTCTTTGCCCAGATTATTTTTATAAAAGACCATGATGTGCGGTTTTTTGCTATTCATCAGGTCTATGTACTTTAAAGGGGCAGCCGCATCCTTGGAGAGACTACTTGACCACACAATACAGGCTACGCCATTGCCAAGCAGATCAGTTACTGTTATTTTAGATTGATTGTGTATCTCCGGGAAGGCATCTATCTCAAAAGCTGTGGAGCTAAAGCGATTACCGCTTAAATTTTTCCAGCAAGTGAATTTGTTTTTACCCAGATAAATAATATCCGTAGTTCCTGAGCCGTCTATGTCTGCTAGTCGCAAATATGAGGGATTAAATGAATCGGGATAATCAAAAACGGGCGCATTGTCCATGCCGACTTTAGCCCCGAATTTTCCATAGCCTAAGTTGGGCCAGTAACACACTTCGCCATTGCGAATGCGGACAATATCCGTCATGCCATCGCCCGACATATCCGCAAGATAGATGGTTTGTGCGGGGTCGGCAAATACAAGATGAGGGCCTTTCTCTTCATCATAGGATTTAGGTGTTCTATAAGCCTCTGTAAAACCTTTTCTGCCTGCAGATTCATACCATGTAAATACATTCTCTTCGGTAATCAGCGCTTCAGGTTTGCCATCGCCATTCAGGTCAAGCATACGGGTATTGGCATCATTCAAATCAATATTCGGAAGGCTGTCAAATGCCCTGAATGGCTGCCATTCGTCCTCATCGCTCAGCTCAAAATATCCTTTGGGTTGGTAGCCATAGCTCACCAATTGTTTTCCGCCGTCAGCATCCAGATCAGCTAATTGCAACCGATTGCCCAGACCGACAAAAGAAGGTTTTGGGCTGACCAGCTTTGCCTGCTCAAATTCGCCATCACTTAGATTGTGCTTGTAATACCAGCCATCTGCCTGTTCGGTGAGTATTCCGGAGAGCCCTTCATTAAATAAATCAGTGAATTGATAGAGCGGTTCATCCAATCCAGCAGGCGCATGAACTAACGCATCCGGTGAAATGGATTTTACATCTTTGTTCCAATCGTGTTTCTGATATTCAAACTCAGCAGCAGGGAGATTTTTATGAGTATAGGTTCCATCATTTTGTTTAATGTATCCATAAGAAGTAATGGATTTTAAGAAGGTAAAATCTTCTTCGCTTGAAGTATCGTATTCAAAGTTGAGGGATTTTACCAAAGCCGAGCCGCCGGGAAGCTCGGTAAAATAGTGAAATAGCAAAACCCTTTTGCAGAGTCGTGTGGCTCTTATTTCAAAGCCGGATTTGTATTCTGAAAAAGCATCCGTTCTAAAATCCCAATCCTTTATTTTGGTATATGGAGCGTTTATGTCGTATTCCCCATAATCAAATGCCGTCTGGAAAAGGTAATCGGTTTCAGGCGGATAGGTATCACTAAAATTTTTATAGGGCGTTTTGTTGCCGTATAGTACCTTTTCTAAATACAGATTGGCGTAAGTGATATCTCCGTTTTCAGTGCGGTTTCTATTGTGCAGCAGAGAAGGGTTAAATCCTTTGTCGTCTTCTTTTTTATAGATGTAATGAGTGCAATTGCCTTTGTCATCAAAGGCAAATTCAGGCAGCCATTCAAAGATTTTACTGGCATCCATGGGGTCGTAAATCCTGGAATTGACGCTCCAGCCAAAAAGAGTGGTTACATTCTCTTTCGTAATCACCCGCCATTTGATGATTCCCGATGCTTTTTCCGTCCACCGCTCAATGCGGGCAAACAACCCTTCAATTCTTGGCCTGTATCGTTGTATCTGATAAATTATTCCACTTAGGTTTCTTTCAGGAAGGATTTCACGCTCCCATTTTTCATTGTTCTTATTAAATACCAATAAAGGTACAAGGTCTTCCGCCTCAGAAAAAAGAAAGGTATCCGAATCCACATCATCCAGATACTGAGGGAGTTTTTTGTCGGTTTTACGCTTTATAGACGGCAAACTCAGCGCCCACCCTAACCCAAAAGCGCCATTTCCGGCGCCAGAATTATAAGATAAACCCAGTGCAGGTGAAGCGCCCCTGGCAGGAGAGAAAGGTAGGGGTATGGAAAAAGAAGCGGTGCCATTTACAGCATTCACAGAAAATTTCTCATCAATGCCTTTAATAGCACCTCCACCTTTTGGCAAGGCAATTGAAGGTGTTTCAATCGCATTGGATTTTGTTTTTCCCCTATCCGTTTTCAGGAATTGGGAGGATGGGCTCTGGTTTTCTGTTTCTTTGCTCATTTTGTCCTTCTGTGTAATGGTTTTTGGGGGAATAAAGCAGACTGTGACTTTTTCCCTCCTGCGAGAATGAGAACAAAGTCTCCAGCGCTGGATAGAATGAAAATATCCAATTCTTCAGAATTGTTATATTATAGACAAGATTTATCTGGGACTGGAAGCCGCTGCGGATGGGTGGCAATGAAATTGGGACAGAAAAATTTCCTGTCCCTGTATGAAGGTCCGGGAAAAACTTTTCCCCAATGCCCTTGAAGGCACCGCCTCCCTTTGGAAGGGAAATGATTTGGTTTGAAACTCCTGACGATTTACTGCCCACTGCACACACCCCTAACCATACTTTGTTACGAGCAGCCGTGAAGCTAATGACCGCATGTCAGTTTTTTAATCTACATCCTTATTAACTACCTTAAAACCGTCAAAAGAAAATAAAGCTATTACCTCCCCTTCAAGACAATCATTAATTATTTAATACTTGATACTGCTAAACCCCCGTTTTAGCAGTTAAACGATGCAATTTTATTACCACATCAAAATATTAATGTCAATAAAAAAAAGATTATTTAGGTGTCCTTGAGGCCAATGAAGCAAAATCAAGGGTTGCCCCCTATTTCCCCTGATATAAATAAAAAACAGTTTTGTATAGATATTGTTTGACAAAATCAGGTTTGAAAGATAAAATTTTCAAAACAGAAACTGGAGGTCAGGTCTACATTACACAACCTTTAGTCTGCTGCAAATATTTTTCAGCTTTTTATTCAAATTTTTATCCTTGTCCAATAATACACTAAACCGTCTGCTTATCTGTGATGCTGCTGATTCACCTATACCCCTCACCCTGCCCTCTCCCGCAAGGGGAGAGGGGTTATACAAAAGATTCTTCGTCCTTGACTTTTGCAATTCATTTTGATACCTTTTTATCAATAGGAGACAATCATAATGAATGAGCGCATTGAAATAGACCCCAATATCTGCCATGGCCAGCCCTGTATTAAGGGGACAAGGATTATGGTTTACCTTATCCTTGAACTCCTTGAAGCAGGACTTACTGTTGATAACATTATCAGGGATTACTATCCCAATCTGACGCCAGAAGATATTAAGGCCTGCATTCATTATGCTGCCACCCTTATAAAAGAACAGGAATATGTCCCTTTTGAAGAGACAGTCCCTTGAGATTTCTTATTGATGAAAATATCTTTCCTAACATAACCTCCTACCTGCGCAGTCTTGGTCATGATGTAAAATCCATTCAGGAAGAAGGCCTCTTTAGGATTACTGACGATAAAATCGTCCACATGGCAAAGGATGAGGACAGAACTATTATTACCTTTGATAAACATTTTGGTAATGTCATCAAATATCCGCCTTCTGATACTGCTGGAATAATTCATATCAGGATACACCCACCCCTTTTACATGATGTAATTACTGCAATAGGCAATCTTCTCAAAAAGTATGAATCTCCCACTTTTAGTGGAAAACTTATTGTTCTTTCAAAAAACGGTTACAGAATTAGATAGCCTTTCTACCCCTCACCCTGCCCTCTCCCGCAAGGTGCTTCACTGACACAAGACATGCTCCATTACCAACCCCTTCATTAGTTTTTGCTTTTTCTGCAAATTTTACAGTCAAAGTCCTTGACTACTTAGCATCATTACATTAAAATTCAAGTATGAAGTATCATAAGCTGCAGGAAACTGAACGTATGGGCTTGCTCCAATCCATTAGCGCTGATTTAATGAAAAAAGAAGAAATACTTTTCGCCTACTCATTTGGCAGTTTCAAGGATTATGATGAAAAAGTAGGTTTTAGAGATATAGACATCGCTGTTTATTTTAGTTCTGAAGAAGACCCTTTGTCTAAATCATTATCCATCGGGGCTGATCTCAGCAGTAAGCGCCATCTTCCCATTGATTGTGTGCCTTTAAATGAAGCTTCGCTATACTTCCGCTACCGCATATTCCGTGAAGGAATTGAGCTTTTTTGTAAAGATGAAAGCCAAAGGGATGAAATAATTGAAAAAACAATAACAGAAGCATTAGATTATATGCCGCTTAGGGCAGAAGCAATAAGGGAGCTTGTATAATATGCCTGCAGATAAGGAAAAGATAGCAAAACGCATATCTGAGATTCAGACAGCGATTGATCATCTCAGAAAGTATACAGAGCTGGATGTTAAGGAGTTTATCTCAAATGATGAGCAGGTAGCCGCAGCTAAATATCATCTCCTAATAATGATTGAGGGTTGTATATCAATCTGCACCCATATTTCAACAAAAGCGTTTCATAAGGTTCCCGAAGGGTACAGCGCATGTTTTGATATTCTGTCAAATCATAATATAATTGACAGCGAACTCGGCAGCAGGCTCCAGAAGATGACAGGATTTCGTAATCTTCTTATACACCAATATTGGGAGATTGATAATCAAAAGGTGCATCGGTTTATCAAATCTGATATTGAAGATGTAATAAGTTATATTGAAGTAATCGGCCAAAAATATTTGAAATAAAATCTTCAACCGGAGGAAACGATGTCAAACACTAATCGCAAAGAAGTTGTAATTGTAGATGGCGTCAGAACACCACTTGGAAATCTTGGAGGCGCATTAAAGGATTTGTCCGCACAGAAGCTCGGCGAGATTGTTATAAGGGAATTGATAAACCGCACAAAGATTGACCCAAAGCTGATTGACGAGGTCATCTTTGGCTGTGTCAGCCAGTCATCTGATGCGCCAAACATAGCGAGGGTAATTGCCTTAATGGCAGGACTGCCAATAGAGATCCCGGCATATACTGTTCAGAGGAACTGCTCATCTGGCTTGCAGTCCATTGTAAATGCCTGTCAGAGTATTCAGGCAGGCGATGCAGATATACAGATTGCAGGCGGCGCAGAGAGCATGAGCAGCGCACCATATTTAAGCAGGGATCTTAGATTTGGAAAGAGATTAAAGAACAGCATGATGGTAGACAGCCTGTGGGAAGGATTGACAGACCCAATATGCAACCAGCTTATGGGAAAGACAGCAGAGAACCTTGTTGAGGAGTTTAATATAACCCGCGAGGAGCAGGACAAGTTTGCAATTAGAAGCCACAAGCTTGCGTTCAGGGCAATCAGAGAGGGTAAATTCAAGGAGGAGATAGTGCCTGTAAGTGTGCCAAAGAGAGTTGCAGGTAAGGAGGTGGCGCCAGAGATATTTGCGCAGGATGAAGGGCCGAATGTGGCTTTAACAGAGCAGATGCTTTCAGTATATCCAACAATATTTAAAGAAAATGGAAGCGTCACACCAGGCAACTCGTGTCCCATAAGCGACGGCGCTGCTGCTGCACTAATCATGTCCAAAGAAAAGGCAAAGGAGCTCGGCTACGAACCGCTCGGTTACATCAGGGCTTATGCCTTTGCAGGCGTTGAGCCTCAGAGGATGGGTATCGGCCCTGCACATGCAACGCCATTGGTATTGAAAAAGGCAGGGTTAGAATTAAAGGATATACAGTTGATTGAGATAAATGAGGCATTCGCTGCGCAGTATATTGCAGTAGAAAAAAGGCTCGGCTTAAACAGGGATATTGTAAATGTCAATGGCGGAGCCATTGCATTGGGACATCCTGTTGGCATGACAGGGACAAGGCTGACTCTGACATTATTAAGGGAGATGAAGAGAAGAAACTTAACACTCGGTCTTGCCAGCATGTGCATCGGCGGCGGTCTCGGCGGCGCAGTTGTGGTAGAACGGAAATAAAAAAGCGTTTAATCCGTCATTCCGCACTTGATGCGGAATCCAGAATTATTAGGTAGGCGAACGGCCGTTCGCCCCTACTGGATTCCTGCCTTCGCAGGAATGACATACAATGGAGGTCAATACAAATGTATATCTATAAGGCTGCTGTCCTTGGCGCAGGCATAATGGGCGCTGAAATCGCGCAGGTAATAACATACTCAGGCCTGCCGGTTATATTAAAGGATGTAAATGATGATGCAGTGCAAAAGGGCATTGCTAAAGTAAGAAAAATCTATCAGGAGCGTGTTGACAAAGGCAAGATGACATCAACAGAGATGGAGCAGAAACTCGCTTTAATAAGCGGCGCTACTGATTTTAAGGATTTTGGGGATGTGGATATTGTTATTGAGGCAGTACCAGAGGATATAAAGATAAAGCAAAAGGTTCTTCAGGAGCTTGAAAAATCCTGCCCTGAATCAACCATCTTTGCATCAAACACCTCTGCCCTTTCAATTACAGAGATGGCGTCTGCTACAAAGAAACCTGACAAGGTTATTGGCATGCACTTTTTTAATCCAGCGCATAAAATGAAATTGGTGGAGGTAATCCCCGGGCTAACAACCTCGCAGGAGACAACGGATGATGTTGTTGCCTTTACAGAGAGCCTTCGCAAGATAGCAGTGCGGGTTCAGGAGTGCGCCGGCTTTTTAGTAAACAGGCTTTTGATGCCTTATTTGAATGAGGCTGTCCTAACTATTCAGGAAGGGGCGGCAACACCAAAGGAGATAGATGATGCCTTGTTGGCATTTGGTATGCCAATGGGCCCATTTGCACTTGCTGATATGCTCGGCCTGGATACAGCAGAACGTGTTGCGCAGATTTTATACAATGCTTATGGTCCGAGAATGGCGCCTGCACAGCTTTTAACAGAGGTGGTTAAGACAAAAAGATTCGGCACAAAGACAGGCGCAGGGTTTTATAATTATGAAAAGGAATCTGATGATACATTGAACAAACTGATTGAAAAGGTGCAGAAGCAGACAGGCGTAAAGGGAACCACTTTTTCAGTAGACAGATTAATCAGCATCCTGATTAATGAGGCAGTAATCTGCCTGCAGGAAAATGTATCCTCTGCCGGCGATATTGATATAGCCATGATGGCAGGCACAGGCTTCCCTCAGGATAAGGGTGGCCCATTGCATTATGCAGACCAGATAGGCTTGGATACAGTGCTATCCACATTGGAAAGATATGCAAAGGAGCTCGGTTTCCGCTTCTGGCCCGCGCCAATGCTAAAAAGAATGGTTGCCGGCGGCCTTCTTGGTGTAAAAACAAAGAGGGGATTTTTTAATTATTAAAAAAAGGATTACACTGATTATGTTGGCAGCCGCGGACTTTAGAGATTGCGGACAAACTCGCAAAATGCTCATAAATGTCATTCCCGCATGTTTTTAGCGGGAATCCAGAAGCAAAAATTAAAATTACAATTCAAAATCCAAAGAAATTAAATTCCTTAATTTTGCATTTTAAATTTTAATTTTTCATTTAACTGCTGGATTCCTGCCTTCGCAGGAATGACAAAAAGAAAATATATAAACCCGTAAGATAAAGGAGAAACTACCTTGCTCTGTCCAAAATGCAGTTTCACAACCTTTGAATATGCAGATACATGCAAAAAATGCGGATATGACTTAAAAGCACACAGGGAGTCAAAAGGCTTAAGCGCATCAAAACCTGTAAGTATGCCTGCCTTAAAACCTGAAAAGAAGATAGAGGCAGCACCGATTGACTTTGAATTTCAAACCGCATCAAAAACACAAGATGAAGCATTTACAATACCATCTGAACCATCATCTGATGAGGGCTTTGCTGCGCCTCCACCGCCAATCTCTGAGGAATCTATCAGTAAGCCCGCTTATGAATCTTTGCCTCCGTATCTTGATGCAGAGAGCCTGCCTAAAGGCGGCTTCTGGATAAGATTTGTTGCTGCATTTGTCGATGGCATTATCCTGCTTATTGTACAGGGCATTTTCGGCTTCGTTGTTGGCATGGGTGTTGGCATGGGTTCAATCATGCGAGGCGGAATCCCAGAAGAAGGACAGATACTCTCAGGCATTATTGCCTTTTTCGTAACCATGTTTATTGGTATGGCCTACCATATATTCTTTGTCGGCTGGAGGGGACAAACACCTGGCAAGATGGCGCTCAAATTAAAGATCATCCAGACCAGTGGTGAAGAGATGACATACGGCAAGGCATTTTTGAGATGGGTAGGATATTCCATATCAGGGCTAACACTTGGCATAGGCTATCTGATGGTTGCATTTACCAAACAAAAGCAGGGCCTGCATGACAAGATTGCAGGGACATATGTAATAAGGTTATAAAATTGTTGCAATGCCCCCCAAACTTATGCTATATTTACAATACTCAAAAAAGCATAAAGATTCATAAGTTGGGGAGGAGATTTTAGATGTATAAGGAAATACTTTTGCCTATTGATAATTCCAGATATTCTGTTTTTGGAATAGACATAGGCATTGAGCTTGCCAAGAAATTCCATTCACATATTACAGGCAACCATGTATATGCAGCAAGGCTCCATGATAACAGGTTTAAACAGATGGAGTCAGGTCTTCCGGAAAGATATCAGGAAGAAAATGAATTACGGAGGCAGAGGGACATACATGCAGGCCTTATAACAAAGGGGCTGGAGATTATATCTGATTCCTTCCTTGATGTCCTTGAACAAAAATGCAGGACAGCAAATATTCAATGTAAGAGAAGGCTTCTTGAAGGCAAGAATTACGCAAAAATAGTAGAAGATGTTAAATCAAATCCTTATGACCTTGTAATCATGGGCATTCAGGGGCTTGGCGCAGTAAATGGAAGCATGATTGGCAGCGTTTGCGAGCGGGTTGTGCGCAGGGTAAAGACAGACATACTGATAACCAAGAACAACAGGCTTTTTGACAAAAAGATAATCGTTGCAGTTGACGGAAGCCCGAATTCCATGGCAGCAGTAAAATCCGCAGTTGCAATTGCCAAGGCATTTGGGACGGCTGTTGAGGCAGTCTCTGCCTTTGACCCGAATTTTCATTATGTAGCATTTAAAAATATCGCGGATGTTCTTTCTGAAGAGGCTGGAAAGATGTTCAGATTCAAGGAGCAGGAACAGCTTCACGAGGAGATTATTGATAAAGGCATGGCAAAGATATATCAGGAGCATCTGGATATAGCAAAAAAGATTGCGAAAGCAGACGGCCTTGATATTACCACAAAACTCCTGTCAGGCAAGCCCTATGATGAGATATTGAAATATGTAAAGGACAACTCGCCGTCATTATTGGTTATAGGCAGGGTCGGGGTGCACAGCGCGAATGGCCTTGATATTGGCAGCAATACAGAAAATCTTTTGAGATTTGCGCCATGCAATATACTGATTGTAAGCAGAGACTATACCCCTTCTGAAGAGATTAAAAAAGACAGCAAAAAGGATTCCCTTCCATGGACAAAGGATGCAGAGGCAAGGCTTGAGATTATCCCTGCCTTCGTAAGGGGAATGGCAATCAAGGCAATAGAGGGATTTGCAAAGGATAAAGGCGCAAAAGAGATAACAGCAGATATTATGGAAGCAGCAGTGGAAAAACTCCTCCCAGCATCTGCAAGGGAAAAGATGGGAATAAAAAAGACAGGGGTCAAGGGTCAAGGGTCAGAGGAGGCAGCCGCAGGCTTTAGCCAGCGAAATAATACAACAGATGAAGAAATTAAATGGGAAGAAGATGCATTAAAGAGGGTAGAGAATGCGCCTGAGTTTGTAAGGCCCGGTATATATAAGCTGATGGTCAAAAGGGCAAAGGAAAAGGGTTATAAAGTCATCACATCCAAATTCCTTTCAGAGATTAGGGATGAATCCATGATGATGGTTACAAAGAGGATGAAGAAGCTCGGATTTGATGATTTAACCATGATGGCCTTTGACAAGGCAAAAGACAAAACAAATGACCCGAAGAAAAAAGAGGTCATAGACGAAATAAAGCAGTTCCTCTCCGAGAGGACAGGAAAAAACGAGGAGATAATCAAGAAGTTTGAAAAATACTTTAAGATGCCCTCTGAAAAGAAGTCCTAATAATGAGCAGCTTTTCCCCATATCTTATCTCATGGAATACCACCAAGAGATGCAATCTGAGGTGCAAACACTGCTATCTGGATTCTGATGCCCTAACCAAAAAAGACCCAAACGAGCTTTCATTGGAAGAAGGAATGAAGCTGATAGACCAGATAGCAATAGTGAATCCTGCAGCCATGCTGATCCTTACAGGCGGGGAGCCTCTTGTAAGAGAGGATATCTTTGACCTTTCAGCCCATGCATCAAAAAAGGGTATGATGGTTGTCTTTGGAACCAATGCCACAACATTAGACGATAAAGCTGCAAAGGAAATGATGAAGGCAGGCGTTGCAGGTGTTGGTATAAGCATAGACTCTGCCAGCCCCAAATACCATGATGCTTTCAGGGGCATGGATGGCGCATGGAAAAAGGCAATGGATGGCATTGAATCCTGCAAAAGGTACGGCTTAGAGTTTCAGATACAGACAACAGTTACAACTGCCAATTATCATGAGATACGAGATATCATAGAGCTTTCACATAAGCTCGGCGCGCGGGTTTTTAATCTCTTTTTTATGGTCTGCACTGGAAGGGGTCAGGATATAACAGATATATCAGCAGAGCAGTATGAAGAAACGCTCAGGCTCTTGCTGGACATTCAGGGCAAGTACAAAAATATGATGGTTACTGCAAGATGCGCGCCGCATTTTAAAAGGCTTGCATACGAAAAAGACCCAGAATCGCCAATCACAAAGGCAGCTGGATATACAGGCGGCGGATGCCTCGCTGCATTTCACTATTGCAGAATTACGCCTGAAGGCGATGTTACGCCGTGCCCTTATATTCCAACATCAGTAGGAAATGTAAAGAAGGAAAGTTTTGCAGATATATGGAACAAGGCTGATTTCTTTCAAAACATGAGGAGGCCGAAGCTTACAGGCAGGTGCGGCGACTGCGAATACGAGTATATCTGCGGCGGATGCCGTGCAAGGGCATATGCCTCAACAAAGGATATAATGGCAGAAGACCCATGGTGCAAATATGAGCCCGGAAAAATCGGTTACAAGATTAAACCTCAAAAGAAGGAAGACACAGAAAAAATAGGCTGGAACACAGAGGCAGAAGAGAGGCTGAATAAGGTTCCATACTTTTTAAAAGGCATGGTGAAAAAGGCAGTGGAAAAACATGCAAGAGAAAAGGGGTTGAAAGAAGTAACAGTGGCATTAATGGAAGAGGTGCGAAAAAAAAGCGGGAGGCCTTCGTTTACAAAATAATGGAAACCATGTTGCAAATAATCGGCGCTGTGATCTTTTTTATTGGCAGCTTGCACTCCCTCTTTTTAATAAGAGGCGGGATTGAATTCAACTCATTTCCCACAATCATATTAATCAGCGGCGCATTCCTATTTATTCTTGGAAGTCTTATAAAATTAGTGAAGGAAAAATAACGAGGAGAGTGTTTTATATTTCTTCCTGTAGTAAATCCTTGAAAGAAATATTGGATTTATCTTGAAAAAGTATAAGAGCCTTAGAAACCACATCAGAAGGATGGTTTTAATTATGCCATCCTCTTTCCATTTTCTTGCAGATGTTGTTACGCAATCATTGATACAGGCAACCTCTCCTTTTCTTTTCATCTTTTTACTTAATGCTATATCCTCCATTAACGGTATTTCAAGATAGCCGCCTATATCTTTAAAAATATCTTTTCTGATAAATATAGCCTGGTCGCCTGTAAATATGCCTGTTAAACGAGATCGCCAGTTCATTAAAAAGGCTATCAGCTTAAAGATAAATTTATCATCATCAAACCTCACATCAAACCTGCCGCCGATAATCTTATGGTTTTTTATGGCTTCTAATATTCTTGTTATGGCATTCTCTGGAAGGGTAGTATCTGCATGGAGAAAAAGGAGTGTATCGCCATCGGCAATCTCTGCGCCCCTGTTCATCTGACAGCCCCTGCCCTTTTGTGATGATAAAAGCATAAAGCCTTTTTTCTTGACAATATCTACTGTGTTGTCAATGCTCCCGCCGTCAACAACAATAATCTCTTTCTCGCCGTTTAATCGTTTAATATTTTCCAATACAATGCTGATATTTTTTTCTTCATTTAATACAGGGATAATAATGCTTATCATATGACATAAATAAAGTAGTTTGTCATTCCCACGAAAGTGGGAATCCAGTTTTTACTCTGTCTGGATTCCTGCTTCCGCCGGAATGACCTATTAGGAGCAGCCACTTCATTGTTTTATAGAACTCTTGACCTCCCCACTAAGCCTCATCCTATTGTAAATAAACGGCGCAATTATAAGAAGAATTAGAAATGCAAGGGCAAGGACAAATCTCCATGAACGGATATCTGTAATAGAATTTCCAAGATTCACATAGGCAAAGGTGCCTGGTATTATGCCTATCAGAGTTGCAAGAAAGAAGTCCTTGAATTTTATTTTTGACAAGCCAGCGCCATAGTTTACCATACTAAATGGAAAAAGCGGAATGAGTCTGACAAATAAAACTGCCTTAAAACCATGCCTCTCTGCGCCTTCGTCAAAAATCTTTAATCTGCCCTTTAAAAGGCCTTCTATAAAATCTCTGCCAAGATATCTTACTGTTAAAAACGCTGCAGAGGCGCCAAAGGTTGCGCCTATGACAGTGTATATTGTGCCATAGAATCCGCCAAAGGCAACGCCAGCAACAAAGCTGATGAAAGTTCCGGGAATCATAAACACAGGAGCAATGGAATATATTGCAATGTAGATTAATGGTGAGAGCGCGCCAAAGGAGAGGACAAACGCCCTTATTGCGTCAGGGGTGAGCTTAGCGCCGAGGTCAGTGAATCTGAGAAGAACAATGGCTGAAATAATTAAAAAAAGAAGGATTATGAATTTCAGATTTTTCATCGGATGTTCGGTATAGCATGTTTTACAGGACTGACTTCTACAATGACCTTTTTCAAGGCATCCCCTAAAGCAACACTCGCATTCAATAATTCTAATCCTGCAATCCTACCATCAGGTCCATAGTTTGCTATTATATCTTCACTTAATTCTCTATTTTCAGCAGTCCCTGGCTCAAGCTGCTTAAACTCTATATATAGTGCATCTACCTCAGCATCGTATTGAATCTTCACAATTCCACCTAACAAAAACATCTCTTAATCTAAACATTAGTGTATCACACGGCCTATTTTCATTCAAGCCTATTTAAAGTTCTGTCAGCAGCACCCGGGGCCGCAGGTGGTTTCGCTGCCGCTTTCTGTGTCAATGATTAAAAACCTTCCTGCATAAGGCGGGCGGGAGAGCTTAAATGCAGTGTCTGTGCATATCTCTACCATCTCTCCCCTTTTGAATTCGTGGTTATCGTCATCATTGACAGATGAAAAAGGTCCGAGATATACAGCATAATGGCCGATATAGAGGCACCTCTTGCCTTTTCTGAATTTAAAGCCGCGTGCAGTAACAGAATGAAATTTTATTCCATTAACCTCTTTATAAAAATCTCTTTTTATAATCTCTATGCCATAAAAGCCTGCGTTTTTTGCAAGCCTCAAAAATTCCTCCTGCGTAACTGAGCCTGAGATGCACTCGCCCCAAAGTCCTTTATCCTTTTTTATATCCTCTGGCACTTCTTTATCAGATACAATATCTGATATAACAAACCTTCCGCCTGTTTTTAATATCCTGTATATTTCTTTAAATACTGTATCCTTTTCTGTTGAAAGATTTATTACGCAATTTGATGTTATTACATCAATAGAATTGTCATCAATAGGTATCTCCTCTAAAAAACCATACTTAAATTCAACATTGTTATAGCCAAGATTGTTTGCAACAATATTGGAAAAGCCCCTCGCCTTTTCAAGCATCTCCTCTGTCATGTCAATGCCAATTACCTTGCCAAAGGGGCCGACCTTTTTTGCAGCAATGAAGCAGTCAACGCCTCCTCCAGAGCCAAGGTCAGCCATTATCTCACCTTCCATTATCCCTGCGATGGCAACGGGGCTGCCACAGCCATAGGATATTGTAAAGACCTCTTCAGGGATATGGCTTATATCTTCCGGTGTATATGTTACAGGACAGCAGAGCTCCTGTTTTGGAGCTGCTGCAGCAGCAGAATAAAAATCTTTTACATCATCACGGGTGATATTATTGTTTAGCATATCATTATCTCCTTTTTCGTCATTCCTGCGAAACTTGTCCCTGCATGTCTTAAGCAGGGAGCAGGAATCCAGATGAAAAAGACTGGATTCCGCATCAAGTGCGGAATGACAAAATAGTATACTTTTTAAGCTCAACCATCTGCTATCTACTTCTTTATATCCTGCTCTGTCATAATCCCTCTACCCAATAATTTTGTCAAGAGTATATACCCCCCGCATGGAATCTTTTTTTCTCCATGATAACTATCGTCTCTGAAGGAGCAGCCGTCAATAACAAAATCACATTTTTTGCAAAGGCGCTCTTTTAGAAACTCATCAAAGGGGTAGCCTGAAAGAGTAAAGTCTGTTATTTCTGATATCCTTGCTTCATTAACCTTTTCTTCGCTGATCAAGTTCAGTACAAGATCAAAGCCTCTGCAGGCAAGGGCCTCGTCCTTTTCAGACTTATAGAATCTGCAAAAATTTTTACAGATAATATTAATAGCCTTATCTTTATTCACAATTAACCATTTTATTTATTGTTTTGTCATTCCTGCGAAAGCAGGAATCCAGACTTGTCCCTGCGAAAGCTGGGAACCATACAAACAAACTGGATTCCCGCTTAAAACCTGCGGGAATGACAGATTTAAAACATTACAACTAAGCGCTAAAACCACCTCTTTTTCAAGACTTCGTGGATCCTTTCAATTATCTTTTCTGTTGGATAGTCATAACCGAAGAAATCGTATCTCCTCTTGCCGTCCTTGTCAATCATCACAACCATATTAATATGGCCAAATTCGCCGTCAGGCCCTTTTTTAACTGCCACCTGATAGTCCTGCAATACCTTATCAATTTCTGCCTGCGAACCAGTCAGAAATATCCACAAAGAGGGGTCTGCACCCTGATTCTCTGCAAATTTTTTAAGCACCTCTGGTGTATCCCTCTCGTAGTCAAATGATATAGAGAGAAGGGCTATCTGTTTTTTAAATTCTTCTTTCAAATCAAGTTGTATTTCTTTAAATTTTAATAAAAGCGGCGGGCATGTCCCTTTACAATTGCTGTAGATAAAGTTGATTAAGACGAGCTTGCCCTTATAATCTTCAAGCCTCACCTTTTTCCCGTTTTGGTCTGTAAGTGTAAAACTTGCAGCAGGCTCTCTATCCTTTCTTACGACATTCCCTGCGATATCAAGGACGCCAACCTGCTTCTCCTCCCTGCTGCAGGAAAACGTAAACAAACATAAGATTAAAATAATAAACAGCAAAATCTTTCTCACTTTTATAATACCTCCTTAATAATACAAACGCATTAAATCCCCCTTAATCCCCCTCTTTGAAAAAGAGGGGTTAGGGGAAATTTTATAAATCAAAGCAAATTACCTAATGTCATTCCCGCAGAGCTTCTGAGCGGGAATCTAAAAAAGACTGGATTCCTGCTAAATCCATGCAGGAATGACATAAAGGCTCTTATATCACTGTATCTATAATCTCTATTATAGTCCTCTTAATATCAGGCTCATCAGTAATCGGCTCTGCAAGGGCTGCTATACATGCCTCTTTTGCAGAGATGCCGGACATAATAAGCTGGCCTGTATATATAAGGAGCCTTGTGCTTGCGCCTTCGTCAAGCCCCTTGTCTTTAAGATTCCTTATCTTCTCTCCGAGCGTAACAATGGATTTTGCAGTCTCTGCATCCACGTTTGATTCGTGCTTTACAATCTCTGTCTCAAGCTCCTTTGGCGGATAATCAAATGTAAGGGAGACAAACCTCTGCCTTGTGCTCTGCTTTAAGTTTTTTAAAATATTCTGATAACCCGGATTAAAAGAGACAACAAGTATAAACCCTTCCGATGCCTTTAGAACCTCTCCTTTTTTTTCAATCGGCAGGATTCTTCTGTCATCTGTCAATGGATGGATAACAACTGTTGTATCCTTCCTTGCCTCAACAATCTCATCAAGATAGCAAATTGCTCCTATGCGCACCGCCTCTGTAAGAGGGCCGTCTACCCATACTGTTTCGCCGCCCTTTATCAGATATCTTCCAACCAAGTCGCTGCTCGTTAAGTCGTCATGGCAGGAGACAGTAATCAACGGCCTCTTTAATTTATATGCCATGTATTCCAAAAACCTTGTCTTACCGCACCCTGTCGGCCCCTTCAGCATTACAGGAAGTTTGTTTTTATATGCTGCTGTAAAGACCTCTACCTCATTAGCATGAGGGATGTAATAAGGCTCCTTTGCTATCCTGTAATCCTCAATTTTTATGGGATTTGTCGATTTGGACAAGTATTCTGCTCCTCTCAATCTGGACAGCTGGGACGGCTGTTTGCCATTACTATAACGCAGGCTAAAGCCTGCAACTACCCAATCTTTTTGATGGGAATATTATAACAGAAAGCGGCGGATTGGTCTATTTCCCTATATAAAAATTCCTTAAAAGGTTGGAAAAGAAACCAAGAGGAGCTATCTTGCCTTTTCAAGCCCTAAGGCATCGCCAAGAGGCTCAGGCACGCCTTTAGCCCTTTTAATCAGAGAAACAAGCATATTCCAGACAAAGGATGCGCCGCCGGCAATCGCTACAAGCCCCCCGACACCCATTACCCCCATGCCGATTATCTTGCCGAGGTTGTCAAGTATCTGGTCAGAGCCGTAGACCTTCCTCTGCATGCCATGAGAGCCTGCTAAAAACAGGCCTAACATAAATAACAGCAGGCCCATACCATATAAATACGGCTGAATTGTTCCAAGCCTCTTATAATAAATCTCCCTTCTCAGAAGAGGCAGCATCTTATAGCCAAGCCCCATAAATGCTATTGTAACGCCGCCGACTGCGCCATGATAGTGCGCAGGTATCTTTACATTAATACCGCGAATGGCAAAGGCAGTCAGACTGCCTATCGTAAAGATTGCAATAGACATGATTAATGATGAAAAACCAGGGTCAGACCACGGCAGCTTTGCTCCCTTTTCCCTTTTAAAGAATATTGCAACTAACACCAATATAATAAATGCGCCGCTTGAACCCATGCCCCAGCGCATAAGCTCTGTAAAGGCATCCTTATGCGTTTGGCTTGCAATGTCAAAAAGAAAATATATTATTGGCGCAGGCAAAGCAAAAAGCAGATATAACAGATACAGCGCCCTTGCAAGGCCGTTATTTACAGGATTTTTGTTTATAGTTAATTTTGTCAAAAGCATCCAGACTGTAACCATTGCCATTGCATTGGCAAATTGTAAAACATGGCCGCCTCCCCAGAATAGCCGTTCAAAATCAATGAATGACTTTGAAATCTGAAAATAATATGATATGCCTATGCAGACAAAGGCAATGATAACAACTACGCCAGTCATGCCCATTGCAACAGTGGGAACAGGTAATTTATCATTTGCCTTTTTTGCATCTAAGATGGTCAGGAGTGTATTAATAATGGTTAACAAAACACCAATGCCCGCCAATATAAGTCCGATATAAAATAGCGGATGCTCTATAACAGGAATATAATTAACAATTACTGGAACACCACGGCCAGTTATTGGAGGCAGGATTATTAATATTGTGCCAGCAGCAGTCAGCCAAAATGAAACCCAGCCGAGCAAAAGGCTGAAGGGGTCTCTTTTTAAAAAACCTGTTGTAGTGAGAACCCATAACGCGCCTTTAAAGGTAAGAAACCATATCACAACTGCAAGAATCACATGACCGATAAGGGCAATATAGAAATAGTCTTTGCCCGGAAGGAGAGTAAGAATTACAGGCGTGCGCGCAAGGGCTATAAGCAATGCAAAGATGCCTGCAAATATAAGCGTAAAAACAGGCAGAAATACCCATGCATATAAGAGCCTTTCACTCTTTTTGCTGAGCTTAACCTCATCAAATCCATTCATAAAATGCCTTTCCTGAAACAGCGTTTAATGTACTTTTATACTATATTTTACTCCTAAAAATCAAGGACATAATTGTATAAAAAGAGGCATAATTTAATGTCGCAGCAAAGTCAATATGTCATGTTAACTGCAAGATAAAAATGTCAGTGTTGCATGGAAATCCTTTCATAAGATTTGTTAGTTATACAGCCTCTTTTTCTTAACCGTTCTGATTTATTTTGCTGTGCATTGTCAAGACCTTCTGCCTCGGTAATCAAAGTCCCTTTATAAA
>Ga0105164_10000229_pt1 | contig 42350 bp, 40 predicted proteins | sample VDWuncwatermetaG_FD_89674 | JGI IMG/M metagenome (GOLD analysis project Ga0105164, IMG submission 89674) | Wastewater microbial communities from Netherlands to study Microbial Dark Matter (Phase II) - VDW unchlorinated drinking water | ecosystem: Environmental > Aquatic > Freshwater > Drinking...
CATCGATCGAGGGCTCCCGGTTTACCAGTCTATGAAAAAAATAGCTTAAAGAAAATTCAATGACGCACCGATGCCGTCAATGTCGCTGGGGAATTAACCCGTCAAAGTCCCTGGGGAATAACATGATTTTAACAACATTGATGAACTCAAGTTCAACGCGTTGCATCATTACTATGACTCGCAGGTCCGCTAACCTAAGAGCCTATGCAGAATCTCTATCGCTTATGCTTAATCTTTAGCTGCCTAGGATTAGCAGCGAACGCCCTAGATTTGGAGTTAGATGGAAGCTTTAAGTCCATCATGACTCATCAGAGGCTACGGCAAATCGGTGTGTTCCCTTATGACGACTCTTTAGTCGCGGAGCAACGACTGAGGCTGAAAGGGTCGTTCACCCACTCCTGGCTTTACTTAGAAGTGGCAAAGGAAGCCTCGCTCAATTTCCGTCAACCGTATCGGCCGACCCCTGCGGCGAACCAGTTTGCGCCCGAATCCGCCTGGCCGGCCCGATGGGTGGCTATCGATGAAGATAATTACCAATTCATTCACCGCTTTGATCGCTTGTTCGCGCAGCTCAGTTTTGATTCCCTTCAGATCACGATCGGCAAACAGGCTGTGAGCGAGGGAGTTGGAAAAATATTCAACGCCGTATCGCAAGTTCCTCGCCAGCCTCTTGTGCTCGTCGACCCCGAGTGGTCTCGTCCCGAAGATGCTCTGTCCCTCGTGTGGAACGGACCTTTCACGATTGAGACGCGCTATCTGCCGCGAACTGCCACCCAGAGAAAGGATAATTTCCATCTGCGAGCTAAAGGGACTTCTTCAACAGGGTACGACATCGCACTGACGACGGGAAAGTCGGATGATAAGCCTTACGTTGGGGTCGAGACAGCCGGTAACCTCGGAGAATCTCTGCTTTACGCTGAACTCGTGGGGTACGAACAACTTGGGACTGATTATCTGCAGTGGCTGATAGGTTTAGACCACGCGATTTCATCTAAACTCCGGATCACTCTCGAGGCGTTTTACAATGGTTTTGGAGCTGTGGAAAAACCCTATTTATTTTCGGCCGCGCTTCATCGGTCCACCCCATTTCGAGGCCGATGGTACGGCGGCATGGTGGCTAGCTGGGAAGCCACGGAAAGACTGAGAATCACTCAGTGGGTCGTGGTGAACTGCGCAGATATCTCATCACTCTGGCATCTTTATTCGAGTTACTCGCTCAGTAACAATACTGAGTTTCTGCTGGGGCAATTTCTCTCAGTTGGAGACTCAAGGAGTGAATTTGGGGGGAAACTCCCTATCATTGCGGGAGCTGAAATTGGAGTTCCCGACCTAACCTACGCCGCCTTTAAATGGTACTTTTGACTGGGGAAAAAACCCTTAAAACTGGTGAAAATTATTGACAATCTTTAGCCCTCAGAGGGAACTAGGGGCATGTTGGAACGCCTAAGACCCGCCCATCTTAACCAGTACATTGTCCTTCGCCGTGAGCTGCGCAATATCGATCTGCTTGAATGGAATAAGCTCTACTGGGAATCAACCCACTATGAGAAAGTAAACCGAGACCGCGATGGTTCGACGGCGATTGGTGGAGCCAGAAAGTATTTCGACCTCAAGAGGTTTCTCTCCCTTAACATCAAACGTTACCACGCCCTTAAGATTCGAAAAAAACAACAGGTCATTGTGGACCTTGGTTGTGGAGGCGGATTCTTTGTGTACTACGCGATCCGACAGGGACACTATGCGGTTGGCTTGGACCGTGGCAAAAGCGCTGATTTTGATACCCAGGGGCCGCCTGTCTATGATCTGATGACCAACTTCTTCCAGATCCCCAAGATCAAACACACGATCCTTCCTTACCAACCCCTGCCTTCAAATATTCAAAACGCGGATCTCATCACCGGCTTTAATACCTGGTTCGATGGCAAATATGGTGAAAACCGGACCTACGCCCCGTGGACCCTTGAGGAATGGAAATTCTTCTTTGAAGACTTAAAAGGCAGACTCAATCCGGCAGGCCGCATCGTGCTCGAAGTGAACGAAAAGTGGGAATATAAACTTGGTTACTACTTGCCCGAGGGTTTTAGAGAAATGCTAGGCAATCTTGGCTTTCGAATCAACCGCCTAGATAAAGGATGGGTAGACGTGAGCCTTCAAGGAGAATTCAGTCATGACGTTTAATCCGCTCATGGGCAAGGTCGTCACTGAAGTTTTAAATGACCTTTCCCCCAACCCCAGTGTGGTCGAGCTAGGAAATCAGCGCTTCACGGTTACCGACGACACCCTGAAGGATATCATAGCAAGCGTCCGCTACCGAAGCCAAACCGACCTACCCGCCCTTGAGAAAATTCTCAAGACGCCCAAGAAGGAACGAGAACCTCTTACCGAATCCTTCTATCATGCCTTAGGGTTTAAGAAGTTTGTTGCGATCGATGTGAATCATAAATTTGGCTCCATTGCGATGGATCTCAATTTTGATATCCGAACCCATTATAATTACCGAGAGGTCTTTGACCTAGTCACTAATAATGGCACGGGGGAGCATATCCTCAACCAACAGGCGATTTTTAAAAATTGCCACGATCTTTGCGCCGTCAATGGGCTAATGGTCCATATCATGCCGTTTGTAAACTGGGTGAATCACGGATTCTTTAATTTTCATCCCGTGCTTTACGCTGACTTAGCCGCTGCAAACCAGTACGACATGATCAAGTTATCGCTGGCTAACCGATGGGGTTCTCAAGTTTCAGTCGACATTCTTAACTCCGACAATCATTCGATTCGAAAAATGAATCCTTATCTAAAGCGCATCCCTGGTTATTCGTATTATCACTCTCGGACACTGCTGAAACGGCTGGGAAGGCTTCCCTTAGAGGAATTTCTTACCGACATCAAACTTCCAGTAAGAGGGCATTTACTTGCTGCCGCCGTGGATCAGCTCACGGAATCAGACCCCAGCACAAAAACGCATTCGAATATTATGATCGTCGCGGTACTGCGCAAAACCAAGGCGCAGGAATTTGTCGTTCCCATGCAGGGAAAGTACGTCCGAGACATTGAAGAAAAGGCGATTCAAACGACGTACCAATCTCAGAAAGCGACTCCTGTTGGCGTCCAAACGGAGCACATCCATTGAGACTGACTGTTTTCATTCAGACGAATGACCAGCAGCTATTGGGCGCAAAAGTCGCTGCCTACGCTCTAAAAAAACAATCCAAAAGCCCCGACGCCTTTGATATCGAGATCATGAGGGCCCAGGATTTTGAAGCGTTGCAGGAATACCACGGCCAAACCTACTTAAGAGAAGGCGCAACCAATATTTGGAACGCCAACGACCTGCAATCGTTCACGCTGACTCGATTTCTGCCACCACAACTCATGCAGTATCAGGGTCGAGCCATTGTGATCGATCCCGATGTCTTTGCTTGCGCGGATATCATGGAACTTTTTAATCGAGATATGAAAGGCAGGGCCATTCTGGCAAAGCCTATTCAATCCAGAAATGGCCTAAGTCGCTGCTACGCTTCGAGCGTGATGCTACTTGATTGCGAGAAATTAAGGCATTGGCAGTGGGAAGAGAATTTAAAGGACCTCTTTTCCATGAGACGAGATTACCGACACTGGATGTCTCTGCTCCTCGAAGAGCCAGAAACCATCGGGCAGCTGGAAGAAGAATGGAATCATTACGACACGCTCACACCAAGCACCAAACTCCTGCATAACACCCAGCGGATCACCCAGCCGTGGAAAACAGGACTCCCTGCAAATTTTGCCCTGGGTAAGAAGGTGCCTTTGAAAAGCAAAATAAAATCTTGGGTGAAAGAAAGCTTGAATTGGAATCAAGACACTGCTCCCCGAAAGTTCCTAAGACATCCAGACCCAGCCCAAGAAAAATTATTCTTCGATCTACTTCGGGAATGCCTTGAAACGGGTGAGATTTCAAATGCGTTAGTTTTAGATCAGGTTAGCTTAGGCTATATCAGACCAGACTCGCTCTCGCTGGTATCTTAGAAATTTATGCTTGAACTAAAGGAACAAAATGGCGTCATTTCCCTTTCCAATTCGCCCCTAACGTTCCGTCGGGATGCTGATCTTAAACAAGCTAAGCAATGGCTCATCCAAATCAACCAATTGAAATCTCGCGATAGTGGAATAACCCTCGTTGAGATCTTTGCTTGGAAGGGGAAATCCTTGTGGAACTCAGTTCAGGTTCCTCTATTCGAACAACTCAAACAGTTAAGCTCGTACCACGCCCTACTCACGTATTTAAGCTCACAGGGCATTACTGAACTCAAGGCCGAAGGGTCCATTTATCTCGTCCATAACCTTCAGTCAGCTGGAATCCACGTTGTCAATTTTCCACAACCCGTTGGCGGTCCATCCAAAAACAGCGTGTTGACTTGGGTCTACCTCCGATTCAATCTGCTACTTTGGAAGATTTCGAGCCGACTCAATCCACGGCCTGTTTTGATTTACACACCGGATATCGTTGATAACAAACTCGGCTGCGACTTTCGATTCAGTAAAACCTATGATTACCTAAGATCGAGGGGGCTTGCCTTCTATGAGTGTTTCCGGACCGCGAACTTCAGAGGATCAGTACTCTCCCGGATCCGACACCCTAGGATTGGCTTTTCATTAGCGGCACTCAGCAGACCGGCTAAGTCGCAGGAAGTTGATTGGGACACCTCAGACTTTGAACTTATCTTGAAGATTTGGTGGGATCATCATGCATCCCTCTTTTTGAGTTGCGCCGCCTCAGATCGGAATCTCACTGAAAACTTAATTAAGCTACTCCAAGGGCACGGGATCAAACAGCTCGTTGCCATGGACGACTTCAGGTCGACCATTCCGCTTTTTATCGCCTGTAACGAACTTGAAATTCCCATCACGCTAATTCAGCATGGCTCGGTGACACCTTACTCAATCGGCTGGATCACTCCGGGAATTCCAGCTCAATATTCCCCGGTGATTCAGCAGTATTTAGTCCACGCGCCACTCTGGCAGAAAATTCTAGAGAGCGAACAATCGTTTCTTAGTACTCCGACTATCCTCGTCAAAGGTTGGCCCGACTTCCCGCAACTTAATCGCCAGCCTGAGACACGAACCCGAACGGTGCGAAACTGCCTTCTCATCTACGAAACCTCTTGGCCTAACCTGGAAGATATCCGAGCCTTTGGCTTGAAATTGGCTAACGAAACCAAAACCCTATACTTTAAAATCCGAGCCGATATCTCCGCTGACAAACAAGTTTGCGATTATTTCGGAAACCATCCCCCAGACAATCTCAGAGTCATCCAAGCCATCGATCAAGTCATTGTCGATGATATCGACGCCATCGTGGGGAACCATTCCTCATTAGTCTATCAGCTGCTCCTAACTGGCGTCCCGGTCATCAAGCCCGAGACTTCATTTGCCTTGGGTGATTCTCTGATCTCGTTTGGACTTGCCGAACTATGGCGCAGAGATGAAAGTTTCGAGTCGGCTCTAAGTCGGGCAATGGCAGAGGATCGCAGTGAGTCAGTTCGTTCTCATTTGACGCTCGATGATGGCGTGCCACACTTTGCGAAAGTCCTAGACAGAACCTTCTCATTGCCGCAACCAACTCTCGTATCTATTTTACAAGCGGAATCTGCTGAGTGAGGCAATGAAAGGCACCGAGGCCCCATACCAATTCTCGTGACACGATGGGGATGATTTCTCTTTCGGGAAAAAGTTCTTTCATCGTAGAGATAACACCCTGGTCCTTAGGGTCATTAAAGATGGGCAGTAGAACAACTTTATTGGCGATATAAAAATTCGCGTAACTCGCGGGTAATTTCTGATCTTCTTTCACAACAGGTTCGGGCATGGGTAATTCGACAATAGAAAGTGGAGTGCCATCCTCAATCGTCATGGTGGCTAATAATTCTCGATTTGCCTGAAGTATTGCGTGGTTGGGGTCCGCGGCATTGGATTCCATCATAGTCACGACTGTGGTTCGGTTTACAAAGCGGACGATATCATCGATATGGCCATCCGTATCGTCCCCTTCAATCCCGTCACCTAGCCACAGTATCTTAGCAACATTTAAATAATCTCTGAGCTTCTGTTCAATCTCATCGCGGCTTAAGTTGGGGTTGCGATTTGGGTTGAGCAAACACGCTTCCGTCGTAATGAGTGTCCCCGTGCCGTTCACATCAATGCTGCCACCCTCAAGAATCATCTTCGGCTCAAAAAGCGGCAGTCCCCACCTTAGGGCAACCCTTGAGGGGATCTCGCAGTCGTTTTCCCAGGGCGGGTATTTTCCACCCCAAGCGTTGAAACCAAAATTAACAATCCCCATCTTGGCGCCGTCGAGATGCGTCACGCAGAGAGGGCCATGGTCTCGGCACCAGGGCTCATTCGACGGGAAGGGAAGAAATTCGACTTGGGAAAGGGACGCCTGAGGGAGTAACCCCTTAAGTTCATTCTCCATCGCCGTGTTTTCGACATTGATCCAAACTTTTTCTGAATACGCCAGCGCCTCGACCATTTGGCAGAATATCGGCATCACGGAATCATAATTACCAGGAAAACTGATCCCATTGCGACGAGGCCATGACAGCATGGTCCCCTGATGAGGCTCCCACTCGGCGGGCATGCGGTATCCAAGGCTTGAGGGCGTTCTGGGATTCATCATGATTAATCCACTAGGCGACTTAGAATTTCTCCGTAGGCATCGATTCGCCGATCTCTGAGGAATGGCCAATGAGTCCGATGCTCGTCGATTCGGGCAAGATCCAGTGCCTGGACAAGAACCTGCTCGTCTGAGACGGAGGCTCGTTCGAGGATCTCTCCTGTCGGCGCCGCAAGAAAACTCTGCCCCCAAAATTCAATGCCTTCGCCACCCACTGGCCTCTCAAGTCCGACCCGATTCGCGGACACGACATAACATCCATTCGCAATCGCGTGACTTCTCTGGATGGTTTCCCACGCGGAATGCTGAGATTTTCCCAATGCATTTTTCTCAGCGGGATGCCAACCAATCGCGGTCGGATAGAAAATAATTTCGGCGCCTTTGAGCGCCGTAATACGTGAAGCCTCCGGGTACCATTGGTCCCAACAAATACAGACTCCAATTTTTCCAAACTTCGTTTGAAACGCTTGAAAACCAAGATCTCCAGGAGTGAAATAAAATTTTTCATAATAAAGCGGGTCATCAGGGATGTGCATCTTACGGTATTTACCAACGACTGAGCCATCCGCATCAAAAATCACGGCGGTGTTATGATAGACCCCTGGCGCACGCCTCTCAAAAAGGGAAGCCACCAGGGCAATGCCTAGTTCCTTACTGAGCGCACCCAGCGCATCGGTCGTAGGCCCTGGAATCGTATCCGCTAGCTCAAAGTACCGATGGTCCTCGGATTGGCAGAAATACTGCGATTGGAAAAGCTCAGGCAAGCAGACAATATTGGCTCCCTCACCGGCCGCATTGCGAACCATCTTCATGGCCTTGGCCAAATTTTCTTTTGGATTCTCAGAACAGGCCATTTGGACTAAGGCCACCTTAATCGGGGAAGACGTCCGTTTCATTCGGCTGTTTTAACGTAGAAATATATAGGAGTATAATGTTTTCTATGCCAATCCGAAACAGCCTAAAGAACCTTCGCAATACCTTTGATTTTTCTCTCCGCAACAAGATTGCCCTTGGTCTTGCGGTCAAAAAGCCCCTTCCCATTGACCTAGAATTTCAGACGGAAATGGAGAGTTTCTTAAACCTCTTTCCCTGGAAAGACCTTCTAAAAGGCCGCGCCAAGACTTTAAAAATTGCCGATATTGGAGCCCGTAACTTTGCGCTCGCCCCACTCTGGGACCGATTCTTTCGAAAACTGGGATTTGAGCCAGAGACTCACGGCATTGAAATCGATCCCAACCGTCGATTGACAAACCTTAGAACCCGAGGGGATTACGGACGTTACTACGCTCAGAGCATTCCTTGTGGGCGTTACCACACCATGGATTATCTTGAGTGGGCCGAGGAGCTCGACATTGCCATGCACCTTAACCCGTTCGTTACGATCGACCCGCTTTTGGCGTGGGGCCTACCTCTGAAGTACTTTGAACCCAAAAGCCAATTCAAACACACTCAACAACTCCTAAGCTCTCGCCACGGAATTCTTGTCATGAGTAACCCCAATATTGAGGAATACCAGACCGCAGTAGGGCTTGCGACTGAGCAGGGCTTCACCCTTAGGCATGAAAAGCCCTGGCGCCCCCGCGATCAATCTTCGCTGAAACGCTCTCGCTTCGGCAGCGTCTTTACTTTCTAATAGGTACGCGGTTACTTTTAGTACCAGTTTCGAGGGATTTGATGACCAATGAAGATTACATGATGCTTGCCGTGAATAAGGCGAGGCAGGGGATTGAAGCCGGACAGACACCGTTCGGTGCGTCAATCATAAAAAATGGCGAAGTCATTGCTTGCTCCCATAATCGCGTCTGGAAAGAAACCGACCCCACCGCTCACGCCGAGATCAACGCCATCCGAGAAGCCGCTAAGAAAATTCAGTCCATTGACCTCGGTGGCTCGGTGATGTTCACCACCTGTGAGCCCTGCCCAATGTGCTTGACGGCGATCCACTGGAGTAAGATTGAAGTCGTGTACTACGGCGCGACGATTGCCGATGCCGAGTCGGCTGGGTTTCAAGAATTGAGAATGCCTGCCAAAGAACTCGCTCAAAAGGGTGGGAGTTTGCTTAAGGTCGAACGTGGCCCCTGCATCCAAGAATGCGTCGCACTTTTTCGAAAATGGAAAGACGCTGGAAAGAACAGCTCCTACTGATTCTTCAGAGCCTGGTGCCAAAACGCCCCAAAACCTACGAACCTGGAGTTATAATGCTCCTGGTTTTTATAAAAATACCTAGGTTTTTGCCGGTTTTTTAGAGATAAAGTTGGCAAGGGGTTTGCAATACTTTCTTGGTGACTTGGGTTGGAGGATATCATTCATGAAGCTATTTTTGATTCTTAGTTTGGTTTGGAGTGGTTTAACGCTCGCAGCGCTGGAGCAAACACTGCGATGGGGAAATGGGGCTGAGGTTAAGGACCTTGACCCGTCAATTGTCACAGGAGTCCCCGAACACCATATCCTCACGAACCTCTTCGAGGGCCTTGTGGGCAAACACCCTGAGACCTTAGGCCCAGTCCCGGGTGTTGCCGAGAGCTGGACCATCTCGAAGGACCTAAAGACCTACACCTTTCAGCTTAGGAAAGACGCGAAATGGAGTAATGGTGATCCAGTCACCGCAAATGATTTTATCTACTCGTGGCAACGACTCTTGGACCCGAAGACTGCCGCGGAATATTCATACCAGGCCTACTATATTAAAAATGGCAAAGACATCAATACTGGCAAGATCAAAGACTTCAATCAGCTGGGAGTTAAAGCGCCCACGGACCGTACCTTGGTCGTAACATTAGAAAATCCAACGCCCTTCTTCCTGAAACTTCTAGACCATTACTCTCTCGCGCCGTTGCATGCCAAAACAATTCAAAAACATGGCATCCGATGGACACGCCCTGAGAATATGGTGAATAACGGTGCATTTACCCTCGATAAATGGGAGACCAACCGCCTGATTTCCGTCAAAGCGAACCCCCTGTATTGGGATGCTAAGAGCGTCAAGTTAACGAGCGCGACTTTTTATCCCGTTGAAAAAATGGATACGGAAGAAAAAATGTTCCGAAGCGGGGATCTTGATATCACAAACGAGATCCCACTCGAAAAGATTCCACTTTGGAAAAAGAAGAAGGGCAGTGATTACGTTGGCTCGCCCTATCTCGGTACTTATTTCTACTGGTTCAACACTAAAGTGAAACCTCTTGATAAAAAAGAAGTTCGACAAGCCCTTAGCCTTGCGATCGACCGTGATAGCATCGTAAAATATGTCACCAAGGGCGATCAACCACCTGCCCGGTCTTTCACACCGCCCGGAGCCGGTGATAACTACCAACCTCCTGCCGTATTGCCGACAGATTTGAGTCGACTAGCCGAAGCGAAGGAGCTTCTTGCAAAGGCGGGCTACCCAAATGGGAAAGGAATGCCAACGATTGACATCCTTTTCAACACTCATGACGGTCACAAAAAAATCGCCGAAGTGATTCAAGAGATGTGGAAGAAGAATTTGGGCGTGAATGCGACACTCGTTAACCAAGAGTGGAAGGTCTATCTGGATAGCGTCCGTCTCATGAAGTTCACGGCGGCACGCCAGGGATGGATCGGAGATTATAATGACCCCAACACCTTTCTTGATATGTTCATCTCAGATTCGCCTATGAACCGTTCGGGCTGGAAGAATGCTGAGTATGATGCCCTCATGGTCAAGGCGGCAAAGGAGTTAGATAGTAAGAAACGTCTAGCGCATTTCTTTAACGCTGAGAAAATTTGGTTAGACGAAATGCCTTCTATGCCTATTTACGTCTACACTCGCAACTACCTTAAGAATAAGAAGGTCCAGGGCTGGTACTCCAACATCGAAGACCTTCACCCTCTTAAGTATGTTTGGATCGGCGACTCAAAATGAGTCTGAACTATATCCTCAAACGCCTAGCCGTCATGATTCCTGTCTTCCTTATGGTCGTGACCTTGGTGTTCTTTATGATCCGCTTTGCACCGGGCGGACCATTCGATTCTGAAAAGGCTGTCTCGCCTGAGATCATGAGAAACCTTCTAGCGAAATATCATATGGATGCCCCTCTCTGGAAACAATACTTGAGATATCTCAATGACCTTGCCCATTTTGATCTGGGGCCGTCCTTTAAATACGCTAACCGCACGGTCAACGAACTCATTGGGGAAAGTTTCCCTGTTTCGATTGAGTTAGGAATGCTTTCTCTGGCGTGGGCGCTTGTGATTGGAATCCTTGCAGGGGCTCTTGCGGCGTTACGCCCCAACACCCTTTGGGATTATATTCCGATGTCATTTTCCATCTTGGGAATCTGCCTACCAACTTTTGTGATCGGCCCTGGGCTCGCCCTCGCCTTTGGCCTTTGGTACGATTGGCTGCCCGTTGCGGGATGGTCGAGCTGGCAGCATAAGGTCCTGCCTTCGCTCACCCTCGGACTCGCCTATTCCGCGTTTATTTCTCGACTCACTCGAGGCGGACTCATTGAGATTTTAAACCAAGACTTCATCCGAACCGCGCGGGCTAAGGGATTGAGTGAGACCACGGTGATGGTAAAGCACGCCTTCCGCGGGGGCCTTCTGCCAGTCGTCTCCTACCTCGGACCCGCCCTGGCTGGAATCATCACGGGCGCGCTTGTCACCGAAACCATTTTTAATATCCCTGGACTGGGAAGATTCTTTATCCAAAGTGCCGTCAACCGCGATTACACCGTTGTCATGGGAACCTCGTTACTTTATTTCGGGCTTATCTTTGTGAGCAATTTTTTCGTCGATATCCTTTATGCTTGGCTCGACCCACGGGTGCGGTATGATTAGCAGCACCATGACAAAAATTCTGATAGACGAAAGCTCGAATGAAACCCTAGAGAAAGGCGTTAGCCTTTGGAAGGACGCGTACCGTCGGCTTTTAAATAATAAAATGGCCATGGCAGGGGCCTCCCTCCTACTACTCGAACTTCTCGTTGCCATGCTCACACCCTGGATCGCCCCCTATCCCTTTGAGTTACAGAACCTAGAAAATGCGCTGGCTGAACCATCGATGCTGCATTTCTTTGGGACCGATAACCTTGGCCGAGACGTTTTTACGAGAGTCCTCTACGGAGGCCGAATCTCGATGATGGTGGGACTTCTCGCGTCCTTAGTGAGCGTCGGGGTTGGAGTTCTCTATGGTGCGGCCGCTGGATTTTTTGGTGGACGAACGGATAACCTGATGATGCGAGTCGTCGACATCATGTACGCCATTCCATTCCTCTTTCTTGTGATCATACTAATGGTATTTTTTGGAAGGAATTTTATCCTGCTCTTCATCGCTCTGGGATTAACCCAATGGCTCACCATGGCGCGCATCGTGCGCGGGCAAGTCATGACCCTAAAACAGAAAGAGTTTATTCAGGCCGCTCGAGTGATGGGAGTGGCTCCCGTAAAAATTCTCATGCGCCATTTAATCCCTAATTCCTTAGGGCCAGTGATTGTGTATCTAACCCTAACCATACCGACCGTTATCCTTGAAGAAGCTTTTCTAAGTTTCCTTGGCCTGGGTGTCCAACCACCGATGGCATCATGGGGGACTCTGATTGCTGAAGGCGTTGAAGTCATGGAAATTGCGTGGTGGAATTTAATCGCACCGGCCATCTTCCTATCCCTCACTCTTTTCTCCTTAAATTTTCTCGGCGATGGCTTAAGAGATGCGCTTGATCCCAAAGGAGCCAAGGATTAATGGCACCGCTACTTAAAATCATCGACTACCGAGCCTATTTTAGGACCCGACGGGGCGTCGTCCGCGCTGTAGATCATTTAAGTTATGAAATCCACGCTGGAGAGACACTGGGTATCGTCGGTGAGAGCGGTAGTGGTAAGTCCGTCTCTCAACTCAGTTACCTAGGCCTACTACCCAAGCCCCCCTTGGAGATTGTGGGTGGGGAAGTTTTCTTTCAAGGTCAGGATATCTTGAAGTTCAACCAAAATCAGCTTCGCCAAATCCGAGGCTCTGAGATTGCCATGATCTTCCAAGACCCCATGTCGAGCCTCAACCCCTATTTAAAAATTGGGACTCAGCTCATTGAACCGATCCAAGTCCACCTTGGAAAAACCAAAAAGCAAGCATGGTCTCAGGGAATAGGGGCCTTGGAACGCGTTGGAATCTCCGACGCAGAAGAAGCCATGAACTCATACCCCCATGAATTCAGCGGTGGCATGCGGCAACGGGTGATGATCGCCATGGCGCTGACGACAAAGCCGAAGCTACTCATTGCCGATGAGCCTACGACCGCCTTGGATGTCACCGTTCAAGCGCAGATCTTAGATCTTTTGAAAGATATCCAAAAAGAAACCAACATGGCGATCATCCTGATCACGCATGACCTTGGGGTCGTCGCCAATATCTCAGACCGAATCGTCGTCATGTACGCCGGGAAAATTTTTGAACAGGGAACGGCCGAATCCATTTTCTACCAACCAGCCCATCCCTACACCAAAGCCCTTCTTAAATCGACACCTCGAATCGACCAAGCCGAAAGCCGCTTATCTGTGATCCAGGGTAATCCCCCTGATCTCTCAAGGCTTGGATCTGGTTGTCCCTTTTATGATCGCTGTGATTACCGAATTTCAGATTGTGAAATTGCATTTCCCAACGCAAGAAAACCCGAGCCTAATCACCAATCCTTCTGCCATGTGGAGGTCAAATGAACCGACTGGAAAAGGATTTTATTTCTTGCGTCACTGGTCTAAAAGTCCACTACCCCTTAAAACATTCGTTCTTTCATCGTGGCCCCAAAGCGTTTTTAAAGGCGGTGGATGGGATCGATCTTAAGTTGAAAGAGGGTGAGGTTCTCGGCTTAGTCGGAGAATCGGGTTGCGGCAAAAGTTCCCTTGGCAAAGCCATGATCCGTCTTGTGGAACCCACCTCGGGAACCATCACCTTAGATGGCATCGACTTCTCGGCGCTTTCTGGAATTGGACTACGCCGTGCCCGAAAAGAAATTCAAATGATTTTCCAAGACCCCTACAGCTCGCTTGACCCCAGGATGACGGTATTTGATATCCTTGCCGAACCCGTTCTAACGCATGAAAAATTGTTACCAACCGAATTAACCCGTCGGATTAAATCCATGATGGACCGAGTCGGCTTGCCTTTTAGGTTAGCCAAACGATACCCCCATGAATTTTCTGGCGGGCAACGGCAACGAGTGGCGATCGCAAGAGCGCTGATCATTCGCCCTAAGTTCGTCATTGCGGATGAAGCCGTTTCATCTTTGGATGTTTCCGTCCAAGCGCAGATCTTAAATTTACTCAAGGACCTGCAAGAAGACTATCGGTTCTCAATGCTATTTATTTCTCATAATCTTGCAGTCGTAAAACATATCTCAGACCGAATCGCGGTCATGTACTTGGGAAAGATTGTGGAAATCGCCGAAAAGAAGGATCTGTACGAAAACCCCCAGCATCCTTACACCAAGGCCCTACTAAGCTCTGTCCCAGTTCCCGATCCGAAACTGGAGAGAAACCGAAAGCACACCGCACTTAGAGGAGAAATCCCGTCGGCCAAAAACCCGCCCTCCGGATGCGCTTTCCACACTCGATGCCCAATCGCCACACCCCAGTGCAAGAATGAATCTCCTCAACTCGAAGCCTTTGGTAAGCCTCAGTGGCAGGTGAGTTGCTTCGAAGTCAAAAAACCTGGCTAATCTTTCGACGATTCACCCAGAATACACCCAAAGGTACGGCCTTACTTCTGGCTTACTTCCCTCGGTATTTTCCCTCCGCCTACGTTTCACGTTACAAAAATTGTCACACACGTGGAAGACACGTTGACAAGAACTCCTACAGAATACGCTGAGAAAACAACCTGACTTAGCGACTTTACACCGTTTATTAGTTGGTACGATTGTTGCTCTTTTTTGTCACTATGGGAGTTACCACCCAAGGGATGTTTTTGATTTGGACTGCTATTTTTGGAAGTTGAGGTTTTTATGGCCCAAGCGCGAATTCTGATTGTGGATGATGAAGAAAGTATAAGAGAGTTTTTTGAAATCATGCTCAAACGAGAGGGCTACGAAGTCCTGACGGCCGCCCATGGCAAGGAAGCTCTGCAGGTCCTTAAGAAACAGGCGGTGGATTTAGTGGTGTCTGATATCCAGATGCCTGAAATGTCTGGCCTTGAGCTTCTCACCCAACTCAAAGAAATTGACCCCGACCTAGCGGTCATCATGATCACCGCGTTTGGCTCCACTGAGACGGCGGTCGAAGCCATGAAGATGGGCGCCTACGATTATGTGCTCAAGCCTTTTAAGATTGATGAAGTTAAAATAATCATCCGACAAGCCCTCGAGAAGAAATCACTCGTCATGGAAAATATCCAACTCAAAAAAGAGCTTGGATCTCGGTATGGTTACGACAATATCATTGGTGTCGCGCCCCCGATGCTACGTATTTACGAAATGGTCAAGCGCATCTCTAATACCAAGAGCTCGGTCTTGATTACTGGAGAGAGCGGAACCGGAAAAGAACTGATTGCTCGTGCGGTTCATTATAATGGCCCTTTGAAAGACCGACCCTTTGTCACGGTGAACTGTGGCGCTATCCCAGAAAATTTAATGGAATCAGAAATGTTTGGGCATAAGAAGGGCTCATTCACGGGTGCGATCGCGGATAAGAAGGGGCTATTTGAAGTGGCGAATAGTGGGACTATTTTCTTAGACGAATTAGGCGAGTTGCCGCTGACCATGCAGGTCAAGTTACTTCGCGTGATCCAGGAAGGGACATTCAAACGAGTCGGCGGGACAGATGATGTCCGTGTCGACGTGCGCATCATTTCGGCAACGAATAAGAACCTAGACCAAGAAGTTAAAGCCCTTCGCTTCCGTGAAGATCTTTTTTACCGATTGAATGTCATTCAAATCCATTGCCCACCCTTACGGGAGCGCAAGGAAGATATCTCAATGCTCTCGAACCATTTCCTTGAGAAGTTCTCAAAGATACTCGACATCCCCGTTAAAAAAGTCAGCCAGGAAGCCATGAATGTCCTGCAGGCTTACCATTACCCCGGCAACGTTCGAGAACTGGAGAATATCATCGAGCGTACGGTAGCCCTCGAACCGGGTGCCATCGTACTTCCCGAGAGTCTGCCTAGGCATATGATCGAGAGAAGTTCAGAGGATTCATCCGTGCAGATGGATGCTAACCGCATTCATATTGACCAAAGTCATGGAGTTAATCTTGAAAAACTCGTCGCTGATTTTGAAAGAACGCTCCTAGTTAAAGCTCTGCAACAAACAGGTGGGATCAAAAAGCGGGCTGCGAAACTTCTGAGTATCAGCTTCAGAAGCATGCGTTATCGGGTGGATAAATATTCCCTCGGGGCACTCAGTGTCGATGATGAGGATGAGATCTCTTCGGATAACTCCTCTAAAGAAGCTATGTAATCAACTAAAAAAAAAAGGTGCCCGTCGACTTTCCACACCTCCCCGTCGGGGAGGTGTGGAAAGTCGACGGGCACCTTTGAGACGTTTTATTGCACGCCGTACTGAGCGTTCACAAGCTGACGATTCTGGTTCATGGTCCAGACGTCAATTAGAGCCGCGGCCACGTTATTGCCATCTCGATCGAGCCCAGGTGCGACCACACCCGCGGCAGTCGCCACAAACCCACTGTACGGGGCAGTCCCCGCAGTTAATACGTCATCGAGTGGGTTTGCAGTTCCCTGATCCGCATAGGTCCCGACATCATAAGCACTATAAGCGCCCACGATTGGTGCTTGGGTCATCGTCAATCGACCCGCACGAAAGAGACTCTGACCCGTTGGCGCAGTGGCCGCATAATAAGCGGGTAGCTGCTGATCCACTCGAAGCCCAAAGTTATCAGCCTGAGCTGGGTATCTCGTTGTCAAATCTGCGGCGGCCACATCCATAAACCCTACCACATAGGAGATATTGGCTTGGTCACCTGAAACTTCGTAGCCCATGGTTAATAAATTATTGCCGAAGGCACCGTACTCAGAGAAAAATGCCTGTTCGACTGTGAAAAGGTTGCCTAAATTCACTCGGGCTTCAGCCTGACGTGATTTCTGCATCATCCTTCTGAAGGTTGGTATCCCAATGGTTGAAAGCACACCGATAATCGCGACCACAATTAAGAGTTCCACTAGGGTGAACCCACGTTCGCTCTTTCTGAACATTTTCATATTATCTCCGATCCATAAGTTATTATTTGCAAAAGATGTTTGGTTTTAAACGCTGTGGAACAAGCCGTTTTCTATTGAAGCTGATAATTATTATAACGCGATCGACTCTCTCGTCGGTATCTAAAAATGTTATTATCTAAACAATCTCGTAGCGCGCTGAATTATTTATGGAAAGATCCCTATCATTTTCTGGCACTTAGATTGCGTGTTAAGCTTCTAGTCAGTTTTGACTAGAAATTGGGCAGCCTAACACCCAGCGTCTTTCTTAGGCTGCTTACTAAATCCAGGCTTATTGACTTGCCGCCCTCGAGAAAGCGCCAAAGTATCGGGCGGGACATCCTCCGTCACCGTGGTCCCTGAAGCAATATAACTGCCTTTACCTAATTTCACAGGTGCTACGACTTGTGAATCGCTCCCGATAAACACGTCATCCTCGATAATCGTCCGATGCTTCTCCGGACCACCATCAAAATTACAGGTGATAAAACCGCAACCAATATTCACATTGCGCCCCACCTCGGCATCGCCAATATAACTTAAGTGCGCGGCCTTCACGCCGTCTTCGAGAACAGAATTTTTCAGTTCGACAAAATTACCGATCTTGACCTTTTCCTTGAGGCGCGTTCCGGGCCGAAGATTCGCGTACGGACCCACGGAGGATTTATCGCCCACTTCAGAGCCTAAAATATAACTCCCCTGCTTGATATAACAGTCTTTAGCAATCACCGAATCAATCACTCGAGAGTAACTTTCGATGAGAGTCCCTCTGGCCACTGAACTTCCGATAATCGTACAACCCGCCTCGATCCGAACATCGGGCTCAATCTTAGACGTTGGGTCGATGAAAATCGTCTCCGGGCACTGAAGGTTGACACCATTGAGCATCAGCTCATCATTCACGCGCATCTGCAAAAGCGTTTCGACATCTGCCAGATCTCGGCGCGTGTTGATCCCAAGAGCCTCCGTGGGATCATCGAGCGGCACGGCAACCACTTTTTGATTCTGCGCGATGAGAATCCCGATCGTATCGGTTAAGTAATATTCTTTCTGCTGATTCGACGGCTTGATCTGATCCAGGGTCTTAAAGAGAATATCCAATTCAAAACAATACACACCAACATTGATCTCATTGAGTTCCCGCTCGGACTCTGAACAGTCCACAGATTCCCGAATCCCCAATAACTTCCCATGAGAATCCCTTAAGACTCTTCCCAATGTCCCTGGAGCTTCAACTTCAGCCGTGAGCACCGTCAGGGCTGCCTTCTCAGCCGAATGAACGGCCAATAATCTCTCTAGACTTCGGCCCGTCAGCAGCATGACATCGCCACTTAAGACTAAGAGCTGACCTGTCTTGTCCTTTAAGAAGCCCTCAGCGGTGCGAATCGCATCTGCCGTACCCGCCAGATTCTCCTGAATAAAGTAATTCAATCCCTCATAAGCATGGCAGTGGCTAATGACCTGGGGATGCTGATAACCCACCACCATAGAAAGCGAACTATGCGGTAAGGCACGCGCAAAATCTAAAACATAATGGATGATCGGACGAAATAGGACTGGGTGTAAGACTTTCGGAGCTTCCGACTGCATCCTCTTGCCGCGTCCTGCCGCTAGCACCAAAATATGAGGTTTTATCATGAGGCTCCCTAAGTTTTGAGACACTTGCGTGCCAGAATAATATCCTTGCCAATCTGCTCCGTTAACGCAGAAACCGATTCAAATCGGTGTTCCTCACGGAGGAAATCCACCAATTCAATCGCAATGAATTCATCATACAACGTTGCCTCAAGATCGAGAAGGTGCACCTCAATAACCGTTTCGTCGCTCCCTCCAAACGTGGGGCGGCAGCCAATGTTAACGACTGCTGCAAATCTCTGTTTCTGCCACACCGCATAAACTGCGTAGACGCCTCGAGCCGGAAGCAACTTCTCATGAGACACTCTGAGATTCGCCGTTCGAAACCCAATCTCAGCGCCCCTTTGATCTCCACGAACCACCTGCCCCCTAAGCTCGTAGGGCCTACCCAAAAGTGAAATCGCGTCTCGGACCTTGCCCGTCTCGATAAGCTTGCGGATCCGAGTGCTACTCACGCGATCCTGATCCACTCCCAGAGCTGGCTCAACTTGAAGTTGAGTCTTGGCGTCATCGCTCAGCTTTCGCATCACTTCAATATCGCCCTTGCGCCCCCTTCCAAAACAGAAATTATCGCCCACCCGAATGCTTCTGGCATGAAGACGACGAATCAGAATGGAATGAAAAAAATCACTCGCTTCCATAAGGGCCAAGGCTTGATTGAATTTCAGGATAAATACCTGGTCGATTCCAAAATTCTCCAAAGCCTCAAGCTTTTCCTCAGTGGTCATTAATCTGGCCAGACGAACTGAAGGGCGGATAACCTCAACCGGGTGCGGGTAAAACGTCAGCACCAGGGTCGGCAACTTGAATCGACGGCTGTCGTCTTTAAGATTCTGGAGTAATTTCTGATGTCCGAGATGCAGGCCATCAAAATTGCCTATCGCCATCACATTCGGTTCAAAGCTCAGTCCCTCATCGGTAGGCAACCCATGAAAAACCTTCAACGGATATCTCCCTCAGCGGAAATCCTCTTAGGCAACTGCCCAGAATAATGCCTCACTGCTTGGAGCACCGTCTGTAAAGTTGGGCGATCCTGAATGGACTTGCCACGATGCTCATAGAGAATCTTGCCTTCGCTATCAAATAAAAAAATCGATGGGTACGCCAATTTCTCTGCCGGGTTAAAAACTCCAAAGGCTTTGGCGGCCTTACCCTCAGTGTCCATCAGGATCGGATAAGCCTTTTTAATCTTATCCGAGGTTCTCGCCTGAATAATCGCGTCATCCATACTGACCGCGAGCAACGCCGTGTTCGCGTCGTGAATATCCCCGATCCGCTCGCTAAACTCTTCGAGCTGTTGGACGCAGACGCCGCAACTGCCTGTGCGGAAAAAGACCATAAGAAGATTCTTCTTTCCCTGCGATTTAGCGTATTTGGCAATTTGAATCTTCTGCCCTCGAGCAGTGATCAAACTCATCTCGGGGATTTTTTTGAGGCCAGCGTCGGCCCTAACGACCCCAGAGCAAAGCAACCCCATGAGCCCAAGGGTGACTATCTGTTTAGGAATTTGCGGGAAGACTAGGTTCCAATTCACCCGAAGTCGTTCGACGAGGGGCTTTTGAAGACTTAACGTTAGTCGCATTTGCTTTCACCCGAGTTGCAGGTTTTTTCTTTTTTAATGTGCTCGCCGTATTTTTAGAAGAAGAAACCTTCTTTTTGGCAGCTCTCTGCCCCGGCGCCTTCGTCGTAGTATCGGCCAGCGCGATACTTTGCAACTGATGGACCAGATCGCTAATTTTGAGATTAAACTTCTCGCCTTCACGAACCAAAACCTCAAGCATGCGTTTTTCGACTTCTTTGCGGGTCTGCTTTAAGTGGCGCGTAGCTTCACTGATCTTCTTCTTGCCACGGGCGCGGGCTGGGCGGCTCTTCAGGTCCAAGTCCTCCAAGAATTCCCAGAGTTTTTCCTCGTAATGCCCAAGATTATCCGAAAAGCTCTCAAGCAAATCGGTCTTAGCAGCCTTAAATAAATCAAATGGAAATGGATTTCGCGCCATAGGTCACTCCTTGCCCCCTAGGTTTGATAACAAAGGAACTATAGCAGAGCAATTAAAAAGTGCATTGGCGATCAGGCTCAACAACGCCCTGGTAAGGGACTAATCGATGATAATTACCTGACTTAACTTCAGTGAGTTCTAATTCCTTACCGATTTTGTAGGTGTACTGGACGACTGTCGTTGAAACGGGTTCCGCAGAGGGCGGCTGTCCGCCATCTGCCGGGGGTGCAGGCGGCTCTTCATAATTGACCGTTAGAGTCTTATTGCTGGGGTTGATATCATAGCGAAGATTATAGAGAGGGTTTTCAAATAGGTCGTTATTCACAACTTTCTGCATCATGCCGAGACGGTTAATTCCGAACGTCATGACAATGAAATTGTAGTTGTCGGTATTGTTTTTAACGATCGGGTCGGTGCTCTCCACCATCCGCCATGCCGTGTCAATTATGCTCTGGAATGGTTGCTCCGCAGCTGGTTGGCATTTTTTCTGGCCACAGCCGACTAGTAGCATCGTGCCTAAACTGAAGGCTAAACCAAGTTGTCGTAACTTAAGTTGACGCATTGTTCATGTCCTATTCAAAACTATCTAATGGATTAAACTGCAATTGCCTGGCCAAGTTTTGATGAGTTGAGTCTAAATAAATATTAATAATATTAGTGATTTAACTTGTATGCTCAAAGTACTCACTGTCGATTTTGCATAAATCCCCAAGGCTTTATGTTAATTCCCAAATAAAATCACTGCGTTAAGTCGACCAATTATGTAACATATTCCATACTAAGGGCCTCAAGCTTAGCCCCCTATCGTCCGTTTGAACTGCAGGGTAGGCAATAACCTTCGATTTATTGGAGCGCTACCTGATAACTCTTTGTACAGCCTCAACGGATCGGGGCTATGAGGAATCGTCCACGGCGGGATGAGACGATACCAAATGGGCCCTAAAATAAAAAAGAGTATAGACCCCCTTTTCGCAATCTTTGAGAAGCACCTGCTGAACCGATCCTACGAAGATTCGGCAGCGTTCACCAAGGAAGTGGCAGAAGCCTACCTGACCTACCTGGATTCAACACCAGCTCATCTGCCGCTACACGTGCGGGCAAATATCTTAGAGGATCTAGAGGGCGAGGCTCATGAAATGCTGGTTAAGAAAATGTATGGATTAACCTCACCAGCCCAATACTCGAGCTATGGCAAGGTCACTCAGGTTTCTATCGAAGGGCCGATCCGAGCGTGCGAGTTTTTGATTGAATCTGACATCGCCGACTCAAAGCCGAAACCAAAAGTCTAAGCCGCACACACGGATGTCGCAGAGTTAGGCTTATTTGGCGTAGTACCTAAGGTCTTCTTTTACCATCATATCGATCATCTGCTCAAAACTGACTTCAGGTTTCCAACCCAAGGCATTGCAAACTCGACTTGGGTCCCCAAGGAGTTGATCAACTTCGGCGGGCCGAATATAGGCCTGATCGACGCGAACATAATCCTCCCAATTCAATCCCACGGCCCGAAAGGCATTCTCAGCGAATTCTTTCACCGAATGTTCCTTACCCGTTGCCACTAAGAAATCATTAGGTTCTTTCTGTTGTAACATGAGCCACATCGCTCGGACATAATCCCCGGCAAAACCCCAATCGCGTTTTGCTTCGAGATTACCCAACCTGAGTTCTTGAGCGAGACCCAGCTTAATTTTGGCCACACCATTGGTAATTTTTCTTGTCACAAACTCTAGGCCTCGGCGCGGAGATTCATGGTTAAATAAAATCCCGGAGACCGCAAACATGCCGTAGCTCTCTCGGTAATTTAGCGTGATGTAATGCCCATACACTTTAGCGACACCATAGGGGCTACGAGGATGAAAGGGCGTGTCTTCCGTCTGGGGGACCTGCTTAACTTTGCCAAACATTTCGGAGGTCGACGCTTGATAAAACTTCGCATCCGGTTTCTCGGATCGAATGGCTTCTAATAATCGAGTGACGCCGACTGCTGTGAACTCCGCCGTCAGGACAGGTTGGACAAAGGACGTTGGCACAAAGGACATCGCTGCCAGATTGTAGACTTCATCGGGCGCCGATTGCCGAACTGCCTTCGCCAGAGAAACCTGATCCAGAAGATCCGCTTCGAGCAACGTAACCTTGTCTCGAATCTGCTTAATCCGCTCAAAATTCTCTGACGAGGATCGTCGGACAACTCCGAAGACCTCATACCCTTTTGAGAGCAAAAATTCTGCTAAATATGAACCGTCCTGTCCCGTGATGCCTGTAACTAACGCTTTCACTTTCTTTCTCCTTCAAGAACCTTTTTAACAATTTCGTTCAACGTGGCCGGATTCGCCTGCCCCTTAGTTTCTTTCATAACCTGTCCTACAAAGAAACCAAGAAGCTTATCCTTCCCACCTAAATAGTCCGCCACCTGGGTTGGATTCTTTTGAACCACCGCCTTAACAATCGGTTCAAGCGAATCCGTGTCACTAATCTGGCTAAGGCCCTTCTGCTGAATGATACTGGCGGCAGATTTGCCGGAGTCAAACATTTCTTCAAAAACCATTTTGGCCATTTTCCCGGAAATCTCGTTAGAGACGACTTTAGCCACCAGCGCTCCAAGGTCATCAGCTGAAATCGGACTCTGCTCAATGGACTGCCCGTTTGCGTTGAGCTTACCTAAAAGCTCGTTCATCACCCAATTGGCGGACATTTTTGCATTCGCCGAACCTTTCACCACCGACTCATAAAACTTAGCCAATTCCTTTTCTGCGGTAAGCACGCCGGCATCGTAATCCGATAAGCCGAAAGTTTCCTTAAAACGTTCCCGAATCGCTCGGGGCAACTCAGGCATTGAAGACTCAATCGACTTTCGCCAAGGCTCGTCGATCACTAGGACAGCAAGATCAGGGTCCGGAAAATAACGATAATCATGAGCGTTCTCTTTCTCTCGCATCAGTTCGGTAACATTCTTGGCCGGATCCCAGCTTCGAGTCTGCTGCGTGATCTTTTCGCCCTTCTCTATCAACTGAATCTGACGTTCAATCTCAAAATCAATGGCTCTTTCGACATAACGAAACGAGTTGATATTCTTAAGCTCAACTTTGGTCCCAAATTCCTTTGCGCCTTTCAGACGGACAGAAATATTGGCATCGCATCGAAAGCTCCCCTCTTCCATATTTCCGTCGCAGACTTCAGCGTACCTTAACAAACTCCGAACAGTCCTTAAGTACTGCCCTGCCTCATGCGAATTTCGCATATCGGGCTCAGACACAATCTCCACCAGGGGAACCCCAGCGCGATTCAAATTCACCAGGCTCCCAGTCCCCACATGGGACGATTTACCCGCATCCTCTTCAAAATGGGCGCGAGTGACACCGATCTTTCTCACATCACCCGATTTGAGAGTCACAAACAAATGTCCATGCTGGGAGAAAGGGGCTTCATACTGACTGATTTGGTAGCCCTTGGGTAAGTCGGGGTAGAAATAATTCTTCCGCGCAAAAACACTGCGCTCATTGATCTGGCAATTCAACGCCAAGGCCGCGCGAACCCCCAACTCAATCGCTCGACGATTCACCACGGGCAAGGACCCCGGTTGCCCGGTGCAGACTGGACAGATCAGAGTATTCGGCTCAGAACCAAAATGGTTGCGACACGAGCAGAACATCTTAGTTTCTGTGAGCAACTGAGCATGAACCTCAAGCCCAATCACTGTCTCGTATTTATCTTGGACCGACATCAAACCACTCCCAGCTGAGGAAGATCCCATTGGCCTCGCACCTTTTCATAACTATGTGCCGTATTGAGAAGGGTCGCCTCATCAAAATGTTTCCCTATGAATTGTAATCCGATCGGAAGGCCAGCCTTATCCTTGCCGCAGGGAACCGAAATCCCAGGGATACCAGCGAGGTTAATGGGAAGAGTGAAAATATCTGATAGGTACATTTGAATTGGGTCATCCGATTTTTCACCCATCACAAACGCAGTGGTCGGTGAAGTCGGAATGGCCATCACAGAACATTGAGTAAACGCCTTTTCAAAATCCTTCTGGATTAAGGATCGGACGCGATTTGCCTTTAAATAATAAGCGTCATAATAACCCGAACTCAGAGCGTAGGTACCGAGCATAATCCGCAGTTTCACCTCGGCGCCAATGGCTTCTCCTCGACTTAGGCAGTACAGATCATTTAGCGACGATTTCTGCTGTGACCTAAACCCATAGTGAATGCCATCAAACCGTGCAAGATTACTGCTCGCTTCGCATGGCGCAATAATATAGTAAGTTGCCAAGGCATGTTTAGAACTGGGTAGAGTCACGTCAACGAGTTTTGCTCCCGCTGAAACCATTAATTCAAGAGATTCATCAAACGTCTTTTTGACTTCCCCCTCAACACCCTCGAGCCAATCCCTTGCAACTCCCACAACGACGTTCTTCATCGATGCAGTCTTAAGCAGCTCGGTGTACCGAGGGACTGTTTGAGCCGACGTGGTTGAATCATGCCCATCACAGCCAGCCATCACCTCAAAGACTCGAGACGCGTCCCAAACGTTGCGAGCCAACGGCCCCACCTGATCCAACGAGCTCGCGTAGGCGATCACGCCATAACGACTCACTCGCCCATAGGTTGGCTTTAGTCCAACCACGCCACACAGACTAGCTGGCTGGCGAATCGACCCACCCGTATCCGACCCCAAAGAGGCCAAACACATTTGAGCGGCGACGGCTGCCGCCGAGCCCCCACTCGAACCACCCGGAACTCGGCTGATATCCCAGGGATTTTTTACCGCTCCGTAGGCACTGTGTTCATTGGATGAACCCATGGCGAATTCGTCGCAATTCGCTTTTCCAATGACAACGGCACCCGCATTCTCTAAACGCTCCACGCAAGTTGCCGTATAGGGCGAGCGATAGTTTTCTAATATTTTTGATCCAGCGGTCGCCTGCCAACCTTCCACCAAAATATTATCTTTAATGACAATAGGCACACCATAGAGTGGGAGTTTTGCTATCTCAGATTCCCGAGAGTCTAGTTGCTTGGCCCTAGCCAAACTTCGCTGAGTGTCCACCTGCAGAACCGCATTCAGAGTGGGATTACTCTTCGCTAACACATTCAGATAGCTTTGAACGACTTCGGAGGGTTTGAGAGTCCGACGGCTGTAGGCATCAAGAAGCTCCGAGATCGTGAGTTTCTGAAGGCTCATTGGTCCGCATCCATAACAGCCGGTACGATAAAGTGGCCAGCTTCATGCTCGGGGGCCAACTTAATCAGAGCCGCCGCGAGATGAGAGTCCACGGCCTTGTCTTCTCGAAAAGCGACTGAGTCTGTCGGGACATGGGTTGCAAGCCCCACACCCAGCGTATCCACCGACTCTAAATCTTTAATGTAATCCAGAACTCGCCCGAGGTGTTTTTGATAAAGTACCACCTCGTTCTCAGTAAGGCTGAGCCGCGCTAAACTGGCAATGCGAAGAACATCTTCAGTGCTGATCATGGCTGAGCACCATACCCGGTTTTTTGGATCTGCACAAATTTCAAAGATATCTTCTTCATTCCATTGGCTCCGAAATCGACCATGAGTTTATCCTGCCCCAAACAGCTCCGGATAACACCAACCCCAAACGTCGGGTGAGTGACTCGCATTCCCCGACGCCACGGATTATCCTCTTCCTCAGACATCACTTGATTAAAATCTTCGTCTCCTTGGCGCAACTGACTAAAATCATCTCCCTCCGGACGCCCCCCAAGTCCCTTCGATTGCGGTAATCCCGGGCGGTCCAAATAATGCCTGCGGCGTGAGAAGTAATCGGCTTTCTTCTCATTCCGGTACGCCACTGGAATCTCGTCGACAAATCGACTCATCACGCGGAATGACGAATTCCCAAAAACGGTTCGGTTCTTAGCATGGTAAATGAGAAGCTTCTGACGAGCCCGGGTCATTCCAACATAAAAAAGCCGTCTTTCTTCTTCGATATCTGAAGGTTGCTCTGGCTCCCATGGCCGAATATTAGGGAATAATTCCTCTTCGAGCCCCACCAAATTCACCACATCAAACTCAAGGCCCTTTGCCATATGAATCGTCATGAGTTTTACCGCCGGCGCATTGGGATCCAAACGGTCGCTATCGGATACCAGGGCAATTTCTTCTAAGAAACCCTCTAGAGTCATCGGCCGATCACTGCCCTCAGCACCACATCGCAACTCATACTCCACAAGGCTCTGCTTCAATTCCATTAAGTTCTCAAGACGCGATTGAGATTCCGCGGTGAGCTCGTCCATTAGACTCTGACGATAATGACTCTCTTCCAGGACCACATTGAGAAGATCCGATGGTAAGAGCTGATTTTTCTGTTCTTTTAGGCTCTCTATCAGATCATAGAACGCTCGAAAATTCTTTTCGCTACGACCGAGCCCAAGTTCAACGCTAAGTTCCTTAAACGCAAGATTCAACATCGCATACAGAGACACGCCCTGCTCATAAGCCCTGCGACTGAACTTCTCTAATGAGACAGCCCCAATCCCTCTTGTGGGCACATTGACCACCCGACGAAAACTCGCATCGTCATCGGGATTCACCAAGAGTCTTAGGTACGCAAGCGCGTCCTTTACCTCGAGCCGAGCATAGAACTTGAGCCCGCCATAAATCTGGTAGGTCAGACCCTTGGACCTAAGCATATCTTCTAATAATCTGGACTGAGCGTTGGTTCGGTAAAAGACAGCCATTTGATTCAGGCTAATCCCAGCTGCCATTTGATTGCCGATTTCATTGACTAGTTTATGCGCTTCATCATGCTCGTCGTAGCATTCCACCACATCGATCTTTTCGCCCTCGGCATTCTGAGTCCAGAGTCTCTTATCACGACGCTCAGTATTATAAGAGATCACATGGCTAGCGGCCTCGATGATGTTCTTGGTCGAACGATAATTTTCTTCAAGCTTAAAAATACGAGCGCTGGGGAAATCCTTTTCAAAATTTAAAATATTTGTGATATCCGCACCACGCCATCCGTAGATTGATTGGTCTTCGTCGCCGACTGCGCAGACATTACCTCGCTCACCGGCTAAGAGCTTCATCAGCAGATACTGACAACGATTGGTATCCTGATACTCATCCACCATGACATATTGAAAGCGCTCTTGGTAACGCTTGAGCACCTCAGGATGCTGCTGAAATAATTTTAAAGTCAGAAGAATCAAATCGCCAAAATCCAACGCAGACGATAATTTTAACGCGTCCGTATACCGCAGAAAAACCTTCATGAAGGCGTCTTCGTACGGGCCACTAAACGATGGGCTATAGGTCTCGCAAGTCTCACCATCATTTTTGATTTTGTTGATTTTGCCCTGAATGGACTTTGGTGACATCGCCGATTCATTCACATTGGCATGCTTCATGGCAGCTTTAATCACCGATAACTGATCCGAATCATCATAGATGGTAAACGAAGGGTTGTACCCCAGATGATGAATCTCAGACCTAAGAATCCTAACGCAGGCCGAGTGAAACGTGGCAATCCACAATTCGTCATTTCGGACAGAAGGCATCTTAAGTTTGGAGAGCAAGCTCGACACTCTCTCACGCATTTCAGCGGCGGCTTTATTCGTGAAAGTCACGGCAAAGAGATTGGCTGGATTGATCTGACGATCACAGATCAAATGCACAATACGATGCGTGAGCACCCGAGTCTTACCGGAACCAGCCCCCGCTAAAATCAGAATAGGCCCATCGCCGCAGGATACGGCTTCTAATTGCTGTGGATTAAGATGGGAGAGGACCTGCATAGGCGCACTCTATACAAACAATTCGGACCCGTCCAGGCTATCAGAGGCACAAAAAAGGGCCGGAGAGTATTCTCTCCGACCCTTAATTCCCTACCCATGTAAGGGAAAAATCACCGACTAACCAAAGTAGGTTAATGAGATTTTAAATAACGTGTGCAGATGAGTTCGGCAAAATCCGTCCCCTCATCCGTTGTGATCGTTAAAGTGGCATTAACCGCTTCGCCCGCTTCCAAGACTTCTCGGCCTTCACCACCGTATTGGATCGTAAGTTGCACAGAATGCACCTGATCGTTGCCCGCTAACACTGTGTAGACAGCATGGCGTTCACTCTGCCGCTTGAGGATTTCAGTCCCCATGGATCGAATCAGAGTCCCATCCATATCACTCAATATTAAAACCGAAGGACTCCGAGTCTCAGGACCGGTCGAATTGAATAATTTCACTCGATAGCCTTCGCCCTCGCAGCGAAACCCGCTAGCGAATGAGAGTGTGCTAAGTGTCATTATGGCCACAATGGCGGTAACAGTCTTCTTCATGATTGCCTCCTAAGCGAATCAAATGCAGCCATAAAGTCAGCAAAACACATTGCCGGTAAACTTGGCGGCGCTTTGGTTTATTGATTCATTTTCTTAAAGGAGCCGAAAAATTCGGGGGCTGGATGCTTTCGCATGGCCCTTGCACGGTAAGAAGTGCTCCTTTAATCTGGTGGTATCACCAGTTCTTAGGCTGACGTGTGGTTAACGTCATGGAGTTATAATTAATGAAAGTTACAAAAGTGGTCAATCCTTTTTTTCTTGGAATTATTTTTTTCCTCGTCGACATAACAGCGTGGAGTGAACCCAACGCTGAAAATTCCAGCTTTCAAAATTTGATTGAGGTCGAAAACCTTCGCCGGGTGGGCGATTCCAGGTTACTCAATGCGTTAAAATTCTCGGATTCAAAACGCATAACGCGTCAAGCCATTTTAGCTGCCGGAAGAATCCCTGACCCAGCTGCCATCGAAGAACTTTCAAAGTTTGTTACGAAAAAGGATATGGAGCTACGGAAACTTGCGATCTTCAGTCTCGGAGCGATGGGGCATCCCGTTGCCTTCTCAGTGCTGACTCAGAACCTTGTGATGATCCGAGATTCCGAGACTAAGGCCTGGATCTTAAGGGCAATTGGAATAAGTGGCCAGCATGCCGGAATCAACGCCGCCCAATCATTTCTGAATACGGATTCTGCTGATCAAGTCATCCACGCGGCGTGCTTGGCCATCGGAAACCTCATGAGCTTAAAGGCAGCGCTTCATTGGGAGGTTTCAAAAAAAGTGTTAGAAGACCTTCTCGCCCTTTCGACCCATCCTAAACCCTATGCCGTCGCTGCAGCCTGGGCGCTAAGCCGGTTTCAAGGACCAAAAGAAACACTCCCTCACGGACCGCTACTTGAGGGCATCCAAAAAACGGCGTTAACGGACTTAAAACTCGCGTTCCTCATTAAGACGATTGGACCAATCCAGAGCGAAGCCTCGACGGCAAAACTCCTTGAAATCTATAAACCGACCCTTCCCTACGCTCTTAAACTCTCACTGACAACGAGTTACCAATATGCCGCAGCCTCTGACGCTCTTTGGAACGTCACCCTGGCGACTCTTCATGACACCTCAAGTAGGGTGGTTGTCCAAAGCCTCTACGCTCTAAGCGAGAGGAAAACTTTGCCTGAATCCATCTTATCGGAGCTCTATCAGCTCATTGGATCTCATCCGTCTGCCTGGGTAAGAGGTGAAGCGCTTTTACTCTATGGTAAACACAACTTTGAGAAAACCAAACCGCTGCTCAGAAAGGTCTTTAAAAACTCTAAATCCCCTGAGTTTCCCTTCGCCATCCAAGCCCTTCGATACTTGGGACACCCTTCCGATTTTAAACAGTTGCTGAGTCTCGCCACTAACGCTGAAGGGGCAAACTTGGTGGCGTCACTCAAAGCGATCAAAGAATGGCCCACAAATAAGCTGACTTCTGATTTCGAAAAAGAAGTCGCAGCGCTCCTTCCGTCAACCAACCCAGCGATGATTGCCGAACTTGCGGAAATATCGGTGCAACATCAGTGGACTAAACTGATGTCAACGTTAGTCGACGAATTTAGCAAACTACCAACCCAAGAGTTTCTCGAAGCCAAACTCGCCATCCTAAAAGGAATCGCTGAGCTTAAATTAAAAAAATATTCAGAACTCGCTATCAATTCGCTATCAGACAACCAACCTCTCATCGCAAACCAAGCCAAAGACACCCTGATCACTCTCGGGGAGAAACTACCTGAGAACATAAAACACAACCCACCAACATGGACCACGCCGAGTTATGAATCGTGGAATCAGACGCTCCAACGCAGTTACCAAATTAAAACAACCCAAGGCACCATCGGCATTCAAACTCTTTCGCAATCCCCGCTTACGAATTACCATTTCCATCAACTGGTTCAATCTGGAAAATATAGGGGAACTAAATTTCATCGAATAGTCCCTGGGTTTGTCGCTCAAGGAGGCGATCCGACAGGCACTGGGTATGGAGGTTCAGCAACTCTAATCCGTGACGAAGTCAGTCAGCTTGATCACGAAGCCGGCACCTTAGGGATTGCTACCGCGGGTAAAGACAGCGGCGATAGCCAATTCTTCTTCAACCTCGCCGACAACTACCACCTCAACGGACGTTATACGGTGTTTGCGAAGGTGACCAGTAACCTAGAAGTCATCTACCGCCTCGAACCCCATGACGAAATTCTAGAAATCCGCTAATAGGTGCTAATAGGAGGAAAAGGTGCCCGTCGACTTTCCACACCTCCCATCGGGAGGTGTGGAAAGTCGACGGGCACCTTTTCCTAGACGAAATCGCCGCGTTTGATTTTTTCGAGGATGATCTTCTCAGGCATGATGGGATCACGAGGAGCCACGGTGAAGAAACTCTGTTGCTCACACCGTCTTTTATTCTTCAAAAGCCACTCAAGGATTTTAACCACTCCACGATTCTTCTTATCCTTAAAAAACGGATCATTCTTTAGAGCATCAGAAGCCTTTTTAAGAGAACGGGCCTCTGACGGATCTGATTCTTTAACAGGATAATCATTTAAGTCGTATCGCTTGATATCTTCAGGCAGAACCCCTAAAAACCTGACATCAGGGGCGGAAAAATCTGAGTTCCGGATCAAACTCGCAGCGGAACCGGCCTTTAAGGTCCGATAGATATTCTGCATGGTATAGGCGTCTAAGTCTCCGAAGAAATAAATGGGAATCTTGAGCTGGTCTTGAATCAACTTACACCACCCGCGAACCGCATTACTTGGCACGCCTTGAGCGCCTAGAAGGATTGAATTATTCCGCTTACAGAATCCGTTAGTCACAAACGTATTAGCCGTACCTTCTGATTCGACGACTAAACAGAAATCGATCTTCTTCTTCGCTTTCAACGTCAAGCTCTGAGGACGATTCTTGGGTTGAAACGGAGAGGTTCCTAGCGATGATAAATCCACCACTGCCTTACCACCGTCGGGCAGGGCCTCAGTTACGATAAGACAATTCGAATAGGTCTGACCACCTCGATCATTGGCGTAACAATTAAGATCCTCTCGATAACATTCGAGCATCTCGCAAATAAAATCGATGACAGAATCACTCTCAGTTTGATCCTGAAAGTCTAATGGCTTAAGACTCGGGTCATGTTTCACTTCACCTTTGGCGATATAATAGAGCTCACGCTTCGTGTTGACCGCGCCTGTATCAAGGTTTCTGAGCAAAATTTCCAATAAAAAAATGGCTCGAGACATCTTCTGAACGGACGCAACATTCAACTCCGTGCGAACCATCTTATCCCCAGGAGTCAGATATCCGACCTTGGGAGAATAGAGCGAATTATCCAACGAACACTTAACCGCCTCAAGAACAGGACGCTTAGCATTCTCAAGATCCGTTAGCATCCTCAGGCAGAGTGATTTAGAAAGTTTGGGGATTTCGTCGTCTGATTTAGTCATGCAATCTTCTCATCCGTTTTAACCTTTGCCGATTTCTTTGCTATAGTTTTTGGCGCTGAGTCATCGGCTTCAACGTCTGCTAATGATTCATCATCAACTACCTGAAGTTTACCAGCTGCTTTTGCCTTTTTGGCTTCCTGGGTCGCCTCCTGGAGTTGTAACTTCGCCACGTTCACATCGCGGCCGAGTAATTTCACAAGGCCTTCGGTCGCTTTTTTCTTACGAGACTCAGGGGCCTGAGTGATTCGACACAGACAGTCCACTAGAATGGGGCAGAATTGCTCAATATGCCGCATTTTTTCTTCTAAATCAGCGGCGCGATTTTCCTGGCGAATATGACGAGACAACCGTTGTCCGGCTTGAATCAACGCCCGACGAATCTCCTCAACCAATTCATCACTCGCATCGACTGTCTCTTTCGAGGCATTCTTAAACTTAATAAAGGGGGAAACTAAACTGACCGCAATCACATACGGGCCCTGGGGCAAGCTGCCCTTTGGCTGGACGATTCCATAGGTCCGCCAATTCACGGTTTCAATCGCTTTAACCATCGCACAGGCCGACTTATCAAACTGTAGCGGCACACGATTCGCAAATCGTAGGACTTGAACCGAAGTCTCTTCATTGGCGTTTAGCTCGCCCACATTGACTGCACCACTCTTAAGCCGAGCAATCGCAACTTCGACAGCCACCGGCTTAAAATCACAAATCGTTGGCCGACGGGTTAGCACAGCAAAGAAATCAACTTCGCCCAACCGACGGATACTCTGAGAGAAGGCCTCTTCGCCAATCGTCATGACAGACCGAGTGGTAGGCGCCATGAGTTCAGTCTTATGGATGGCGGCAAAGATTTCCTTAAACTGTGCATCCGTAAGTTTATCGACTGTGACTTCAAGCAACTTTTTGTTTAATCCGTTTTTAACAAAATCCTCAAGGGCCTTACTCGAAATTCTAGAAAACCCCCGCTTCAACCACGTCGCTGCGGTCGATTTTCCAAAAAGATGGGAGTGACCAATGAATTCACCCAACTTCATGGTATGAGGGTGCGGTTCCGTCGCATCGGGCACATGCGGACATTCCTGAGTGACCCGTTCAACTTTCTGTACCGCCTGGTCTAGAATCTTAAACTTTAGAGTCAGATGGGGGTTCACCAAGGAAGTCCCCATCAAATACGTGAGTAGCCCGCCTTCGCCCTGCAGTTGCAAACGCCCATCAATCAGAAATTCAACGCGCACGCCCGATGGTCGATCCCATTGGACAGGCTTTTTATCCTTAATGATGCCCTTATTATTCTTAATATCGACGAGAACCAAACATGAAAAGGCTTGCTTCATTTTGGGAGTTTTAGTGATGACTTGAACACCCTTAGCCGAAGTCAATTGCGCCCATGTCGTTGCCGCTGAGATCCCAATCCCCTGTTGCCCGCGTGAACATCGCCCACGCCCAAATTTACTGGAGGCTAAGTATTCCCCAAAAACTTTCGGGACTTCGTCCGGCTCAAGCCCAGGACCATTATCCTCAACAATGATTTTGATCAAATCAGTATTTTTAATCGTCCCAGCACCGGCTTTTTTGATTTCAATATAAAGATCAGGCAGGATTTTAGCATCTTCGCAGGCGTCCAGGGAATTATCCACTGCCTCTTTGAGGGTTGTTAGAACGGCTTTGGTCGGTGAGGAGAACCCGACTTGCTGAAGATTTTTTGAAAAATATTCTGCCGTACTACTAGTTGTGATTTTCTGACGAGCCACGATGTATTAAAAGTGTAAGGGGACAAACCTTATTCGTCTAGTAAATAGATAGAATGACTGGAATAACGACTTGCATCAATCATGAAGAAACCAGCACAATTGCGGCTAAAACTTGTCGCTCTTCTGAAACTGTCGACTCAATCCACAGAACGGAGGTAACTCGTCAGCTCAATTCACCTTTCCGCCCCTTAAGGCCTGTAGGTTGATCAGGCCGTAGACAGACGACGTTCAATGAGCCGTGCCTAAGCGGTTGGCACTGTCATTGCATCACTAGTAAACTAACGCCCTCGTCGCACAACCCGCTCGCACAACTAGCCCCACACGCGCTAAAGTAACCTATGAACAGAAGAGGTTTCAGATGATGAAAGATATTTTAAAAGGATACTTGGCGTTTTCTTTCTTAGCGTTGGTACCCATTCACCAGTTGCCAGTCCATGCAGAAGAATCGATGCCCTTACCATCACTTGGGCGCGTGTTACGTCCAGCGAATCAAGGCGGGACGACGCGAAACCTAACTGCATTAGAAAATGCCACCGCAAAATTGGATGACTCCTACCGAGATAAAAAACCTAGAGTGACGAAAGACTATTCGTTAAGAGTTGGTATCCTAGGTGGCTTATCGACTCTGAAGACTGCCGATGCCGATGACCAGGCGGCGCAAGAGGAATTTGGCTTAAACCGCAACTTCTACCTTGGAGCTCAAGTCGACTACCGACTCCAGCAGTACTGGGGCGCTGAAGTGGATGCGTTCTATGGTGTTGGTGGCTCGGCCGAAATTTCGGAATCCGACGGATCAGTCAGTAAACTTTCTGTGAAGCAATCGGGTGCTACCGCTATCCTAAAGGCTCAGTACCCGATGAATGCGGGAGGCATGCGATTCATCCCTAAAGCAGGCATTGGATATGGCCTTTTAAAAATCAATGGCGAGACCACCACGACTCTCGTTAGCGCCTCATCTTCAACCTCAGGATCCGGTATCTTAGGAGTGGCTGGGCTAGACGTGATGTTGAGCCCATCGGTGATTTTCTTCTTTGATTACGCTAAATCACTGAAGGCATCTGGCTCGATCTCGGCTGCGTCAATCAGTCAGGATCTTGAATCCACGGGACTTGGAAGATTGCGATTGGGCGCGACGTACCGATTTGACCGAAGCTTCTCAGTCGGAGCCCAGTACATCCAGCGAAAACTCACCGGGACTAGCTCTGATTCTGGACGGACCACCGAAATGGACCTGTCTTTTAACCAAATGGTTGGAGCGATCCAAATTGACTTCTAGAAACTACTTTCGGTCCTTTACATCGACGTAATTGGTATCTCGAGGACCGACGTAGATCTGCCGAGGGCGACCGATCTTTGCCGATGGAGAATCGATCATTTCCTTCCATTGAGCGATCCACCCCGGTAATCGACCAATTGCGAACATCACCGTAAACATATTGGTTGGAATTCCAATCGCACGGTAGATAATGCCGCTATAGAAATCGACGTTGGGATAGAGCTTGCGGCTTACGAAGTACTCATCCGATAAGGCCACTTCCTCAAGCTGTTTGGCAATGCCCAATAAATCATCCTTAATCCCCATCTTATCCAAGATCGAATCGCAGGCGCGTTTGATGATCTTAGCGCGTGGATCAAAATTCTTATAAACTCGGTGGCCAAATCCCATTAGGCGCACGCCACCTTCTTTGTTCTTTACTTTATCGACGTGTTTTTTGACGTCTCCACCGTTGGTTTTAATATACTCAAGCATCTCCATCACTTCTTGGTTAGCCCCACCATGCAGTGGGCCCCAGAGCGCAGCAATGCCAGCCGAAACCGATGCGTATAAATTTGCTCGGCTACTGCCCACCAAACGAACCGTGGAGGCGCTACAATTCTGCTCGTGATCGGCGTGTAAGATTAAAAGCAGGTCCAAAGCATTAGCGACCACGGGATCAACCGTATAGCCCTCGGCCGGTACGGCAAACATCATCTTTAAAAAATTGGAACAATAATCATGTGAATTATCCGGGTAGATGAAGGGCTGCCCCATGGACTTCTTATAAGAAAAAGCCGCAATGGTTGGTAACTTGGCTAATAACCGAAAAATTGATAATTCCTCGTCTGAGTTCTCTCGTTCTTTAGTGGGATTCTGATAGAACGTGGAAAGCGTATTCACGGCCGAAGAAAGGATTGCCATCGGATGCGCATCCCGAGGGAATCCATCATAGAATCGTCGCATATCTTCATGAAGCAGCGTGTGGCGAGTCAAGTTCGTCCGAAACGTATCAAGCTCCGTAGTCGTCGGTAATTTTCCGTAGATCAGAAGATAACTTACCTCGATAAAATCGGATTTCTCAGCAAGTTGCTCAATGGGATACCCACGGTAGCGAAGCACTCCCTGCTCACCATCAAGAAACGTGATCGCGCTCTGACAGGACCCAGTATTCATGTAACCGTTGTCTAAAGTGATATACCCTGTCGTCGCTCTAAGAGCCGTAATATCAATCGCCCTCTCACCTTCAGAACCCACCGTGACTGGTAATTCATATTCCTTACCATCTAAAATGATCTTCGCCTTTTGCATAATCACTCCTTCTTATCTTGAGTTATGACAGCTAGACAACGCGCCCGTTCCGTTGCCTTAACTACCGCTTTAATAAGAGTCACCCTGAGCCCACCTTCCTCAAGCGCCAATAATCCATCAATGGTACAGCCGGCAGGCGTTGTGACTTCATCCTTTAATGCCGCAGGATGCTTCTGCGTCTCCAGTAACATCTTAGCAGCTCCAAGCACAGTATGGGCAGCTAATTCCCGAGCCAAATCTCGTGGCAGACCCACCTTGATTCCGCCGTCCATTAAAGATTCCAAAATCATAAATAGATACGCTGGGCCGCAACCGCTTAGTCCGGTCACCGCGTCCATATTCCGCTCGTCCGCTCGGACAACCTTACCTACCGGCGCAAAAATCTCCTGAGCATTCGCCCAATCCTTCTCTTTCGCAGCGCTTCCGCCGCATATCGCCGTAATCCCCGCCCCAACAAACGCAGGCGTATTGGGCATCGCGCGTATCACCGCCGCGCCCTTTGGTAACACAGACTCAAAACTCTGAGTTGAGTAGCTCGCGACAATCGAAATCACAGTCTTACCCTTAAACGACAACCCCTTAATCTCAGAAAGAACGTCCATCACATTCTGAGGCTTCACAGCGACCACAATGATATCGCATTGCGTCACGAGTTCAGAATTACTATCACACCGAGTGATTCCCAGATCCTTCTCGACGACCAACGCTGTCTCAGAGTGTTTCGTCGTAAAAAACAAACCCTTAGGCGTCGTCTTGCCCGAGCTCAAAAGCCCCTGAACCAAACACCTACCCATTCGACCAAGGCCAATCATCCCAATCCGAGCCACAATTAATTTCTCCCTCTGGGCCTATATCGGTAATTTCGTTAAAGAATATGAAAGAAATCTCAGAAAAATTTAACTGTTCAATCGAGACATCTTTCGGTACTAAGGGAGATCGATATCCAAAGGGGTGCTTAGCTCAGTTGGTTAGAGCGATGCCCTTACAAGGCATAGGTCGTAGGTTCGACCCCTACAGCACCCACCACTCGTCAATTTATTCGAACCATTGTCCAAAAAAGAAGAAAGCGCCGCCTTACCTGAAGGCAGACTGCCGTTAGCTACCCTCGCCCTTTCGTGTCCCATGGCCTTTATAGACTCACGCGGCACAAACTGGTGCTTCCCTACATAGAAGTGAATCCGAAGTGTGCCTTGCGACACCTCAATCTTGTAGACGAGCCTCTGGATTATCTTGGTTCGTAGTTCCGGCGAATCCGAAATCGTGAGCAGCTGCCGAATTTGGGCTAGGTAAGTCTGGTAGTCCCTAAGTGCTGTCGGCGGTTCCGAGCGGACGCCGCTTCGTAGGATGTCGTCCACTTCCGCGGCCGCGAAATTTTTCAAAGCTTCAAGCTTTTCCATCTGCGAAAAGATGGGAGCGGGAGAAAGCCCCTTCGGGATTTTCGCCAGGTGCTCGGCCAGGGCCTCTATCTGCTCCTCAATGCCTCGAACTTTTGAGCGCAGCCGATCGGTGTTCTTGATTTGATTCTCACCTTCATAAATCTTCAACGCCGACTTGATAAGAATCTCGGAATTACTGGGATCAGTGAGAAGTGCCGCAACCCGATCCCACACTTTGGGTTCAATTATTTTCGCTAGTATTCGTTGTGGACCATGATCGAATATTTTCTTGTTGAGACATGCCTGCCGACGAGTTGCCCATGAGTGCTCGTAGTAACCAATTTTTCCGCCATTGCCGTGCGCGGATTTTCCGGTGAGGGGGTCGCCGCAAACACCGCATTGCACGAGGCCGGTGAGGAGATATGGATACCGAATTGCCGAGGGCATTTTCAGGCGATAGCGATTTTTCTTTAGGATGACTTGGACTTTCTCGAATGCAGGTTCTTCTACGATGAGTTTCCACAGCGCTTTACTCGTTTTCTCTTCGCCATCGACTTTGAAAACCCTCACCCCGATGTAGGCCCGATTGGTAAGTAGGTGGTGCGTGTTCTCCACGGTAAAGTGCCCAAGGCGTGGTTTTCCCCCTCCGCCCTGTCGATGTCGAGACATGCGGTAGCCACGGTGATTTAGCGATCTCGCCGTAGTAGCGAGAGTGCCTTCTCGTAGAAACGTATCGAACGCTTCGCGCACGATGGTCGCATCCTCCTCTTTGACCAGGAGGTGTCCTTTCCTGTCGGGGTCCAAGATGTACCCGAAAGGCACCGGGCCACCGTTCGTGAGCCCTCTTTCCGCGCGCGCCTTAAAGTTGGCTGAGATTCGCTCGGAGGTCTGCTTGCGTTCGAACTGTGCGATGTTGGCAATGGTGTAGAGCACCATCTCGCCTGCTGCCGTCGTCGTATCGAATTGCTCGCGCAGGCTTTGAAACTCACAGCCCAGTGAGCGCATCAATTCCCAGATATCGCAGAAGTCCTTGATGGATCTGGAAAGCCGGGAGAGTTCGGAGACCATGACGAGCGTGATTTCCCGATCGCGAATGGCTTGTAGCATCCGTTGCAGTTCGGGCCGGTTCGTGTCTTTGCCGGACCTGGCGCGATCAATGAAGACGGCGACGACCTCGCCAAAACGGGTTTCGAGATTTCGCAAATCCACGTTGGCGCGGAGACGTTGCTCTTGGCTCTTTATTGAGCCTTCGGGATTACTTGCCTGTTCTTCGGTAGAGACACGTATATAGAGAGCAATCTTGTGTCCTTGTTTGGATACTTTCATCGTCGGACCTCCGGTTTTGGGACAGGTGCCTGGAGTTCCGGCCTGGAATGGGAAGCTAGGATTGATTTAGGATCGAGCTGGCAAAAGTGATGGTAGAGAAGCCTTGCGACTTCGGCAATATTTTCCTGAAACTGCCTGGGGTCGATTGCAAAGGGGACCATCTCGGGTTCCTTTTCAAAGACCCATTTACCCATAGGGACCTCGGTTCGTTCATTTCGATTTTTTTATTTCCCTGGAATTGCCTTGATTGGTTTTTGTTTTTTCCTAGTGCCCGATTCTCCATTTTTCCACATACAGTGACTGCCTCGCCGGTGCCCGTCCTTCGTTTGTTGCCCCATCCAGCGTCTGACCACTTCACATCGTAGGTGGGGAGTGGTCAGACGCGACAGGCTTTGGGCCACCAACGACGGTAAGGGCACCGGCCCTTTTGGAATCGCAGATTTATGAATCACAAAAACTACCTAGAGCCCGCGCATGCCCCAATACTCGGTATTGGGGCTGTACTGACTCTCTGGCTTTGAGTTAACCCCGAGGGTTAAGGCAGGGGTAAGCCTTTGGTGTTTCAAAACCGAACGGAATGCATCCGATCACGATGCTGCGCGGATCTCTTGTCCCTCCCAAACTGAAGAAAATTGGACGACACCAGCGACTGTTTTTGTCCGGGCCGGACAGGCGTTGAGCCTGTGGAAATTTCATGTCCTCTCATAAAGGGGAAATTTGGCCGACGGCAGAATGGTTCCAAAAAAACGGAGTGGCGGTTTCATGTCACGAGATGCGGCTAACTTCCTGGAGGGGCAGCACCGCCGGTACCGAAAGGCTCTGGAATCCGTATATCGCCGAACCGTTTTTCGGGACTTTATTGAAAGTTCCAAGGCTAGTTCGGCTGGCCAGCGTTATTGCATACAGGGGGTGGCTCCTTCATGCGAGGCAATAACGCCGATTTCCCATTTCCGGCATGAGCCGGAACGCACCGCTCTGTATCGGGTGCTCCAGGAGAATTTCGAGACGTTCCTTGCGGCCTCTCAAAAAGATTCTGACCGAGGGCCCCTTCCTTCTCATGTTTATCAAGAAGTCGAAGCCTACCTTCGTCGGCAATGGGTGAGTTCATTTCCCTTCTCCGTCCGATACATCCTGGCCTATAAGCCGCAGCTCTTTGCGGCCAAAATTACTATCCATCGTGGTAGAATACGGCGTAATGAGAATCCTGCTTCGGGTACTTTTTCCGTGTGTTGGGTTTTTTGCAATACAGTCAGCGGCCCATTCACCTGCCTTAATGAGAGCGCAACCCTGTCATGACTTGTACCTAAAGCTTAATCCCTACGGTCCAAAAAACACCGAAGTATCCCAACCAGAAATGAAAGCGTGGATCGAGGCGCACCCACGGTCGCTGAGAGAAGGGGCACGGTTTCTTGCGAACAACATCAAGCTCATCGATCAACCGACTCTGGAGCAGAATCTCTTTAGCGCGGTTTCCCAATTCAAATCCGAAAACCCCAGCGCGGAAGCGGTATTTGTCGTTCATGAGACGGGGGTGATCAATAAGAGCGGTTCGGTAATGATGGGAGCGGTACTGGATCATTTTCCAGAACTCAGAGGCCAACCGGTGTTCAGCGACCGAGAACTGGGTCGGCTAAAAGCCTATATCGACGCCCACCCAAATGCGAAGGCCGTGATCGTGGATGATGCTGCCCATAAGGGGACTCAGCTTCACTCGGTTATGGAATCGGTGAGTCAGAAAATAGGAAAAGAAAAAGTTGTTGCGGCTCTCGGCTACGCGACTAAATCAGCCGTTCAGAAATGTAGTAAATTCGGTAAGGTTTACTTCGGCGCAAACATCCCGACCATCGGCGAACTTGTCGCCGCTGATAAGAGCAAGAGCCTTACAAAATCGATCGAACAATTGGCTACTGAATCCTCGAGGTACCTCTCCCCAGTTTATTTGTACGACAACACCCTTATCCTATTCGAGAATTCATCCGTGGACACCCACTCCTTTCCTCACTTCTTGAAAGACGGAATCGTTCCCGTTCACAATCTATTCGGTTTTGATTCTGGCAGAAAAAAGGCGATTCAATTCATTCACGCTCAAAAGGCGAGCTATAAGAACCTTCCCTACGTATCGCCTTCTTCGGTTTTCACGAATGGAGAGTGATCCGCTACTTTCAGCGGGGAAATGACGATCGGGGCGTTATTTATGAGAATGGGAAGATCCCTCGGCCTGATACGGCCACTCACGGCGTCTCCATAAAGAGAGGGTCCCCGCCCGTTTCCGCAGCCCGCACCGCATCAACCCCCACTTATTGCTCGTAACTAGATTTATGGCGTATATTCCTCGCCCTGAAAATGGGCGGTCATACTTCCTATCCATGTGCTCCGATCCACTGCTAAAAATCTTCGAAGGGAAAAAAACTAGTCCCCTCTGGAAGGCGACTACTGCCCTCCGTCTAGCCGCTGGAGGAACTTAGACGGTGGTTCGATGGTTAAACCCATAAATGGGTTTAGCGGAAGAAGGTGACGGCGGTCCCCTGTCACCAGAACATCGGCACCACCCATCAAGGAAATTTCCAAGATCAGATTATCCGCCTTGTGATCGATGTAGTGATGTTTTCCCGATGGGACAAAGGCCGAAGCTACCGCAAGAATATCTTCCAAAAGCGGATCGACGTTGTGAGGAGAAATTTCGAGTTTTCCGATAAGATTTCGGCGCACCTCCTCTAGAATAACCACGCCGGTAATGAGGTGGAAATCTCGTCGCAGTGCGCGCTCTAATAAACGGTAAGGTAGCCCCCGGAAGGCGATGGCCGAGATAAAGACGTTAGAGTCAAGACAAGCGGCGAGACGCCTTCTACGGCTCAAAGGGGCCACCGAAATCCTTCGGCGTCAATTTGCGCTTCTTGACCGCCTTTCTGGCGCCTTGAGAAACGTCCTTCAAGTGACGCAGGGCTTGATATTGACGGAATGTCTCGCGCAAAAGCTCACTGACAGTCCGGTGCTCTTGTTTGGCGACCTTCTCAATCTCCCTACCCATCTCGGCAGGAAGGGAAATCGTTATTGTTTTTGGTGTGGGCATTTTTACACCTCCATTTATAATAAGAAATTATCTTATTATATCTTATCCAGTCAA
>Ga0105164_10000230_pt1 | contig 42276 bp, 58 predicted proteins | sample VDWuncwatermetaG_FD_89674 | JGI IMG/M metagenome (GOLD analysis project Ga0105164, IMG submission 89674) | Wastewater microbial communities from Netherlands to study Microbial Dark Matter (Phase II) - VDW unchlorinated drinking water | ecosystem: Environmental > Aquatic > Freshwater > Drinking...
ACGGTGGCCCAGGTGTCAACCATACTGCCGCTACCTACATAGGCGCCAATGTTGATGTACGAGGGCATAAGAATTGCCCCTTTGGCAACAAAACTACCAAAGCGCGCAACCGCAGGGGGAACCACGCGAACCCCTTCGCTACCGGTCCATTTTTTTACCGGAATTTTATCAAAATAACTAAAATGCTGGGTATTAAGTACGACGTTTTTTTGAATTTTAAAATAAAGTAAAATAGCTTTTTTAATCCATTCATGGGTTACCCAGATATGTTTAATTTTTTCATCTATTTTCTCATCTATTTTCTCATCTATTTTCTCATCTATTTTCTCACAGACACGAAGCTCACCCTGATCTATTTTTTGAATGACGGCCTGAATAATTTGTTGCTCGCTTGCTGTGATTTCCTTTTCAGTAGCTTTTTCAGTAGCTTTTTCATAGATCTCTATAATTTCATTTTTCATTGGTATTAATTTCCTACTTATTTCTTATTTTTACAGTTTCTTTAAGGCCTGCAATAATTGCGGGTACATGAATTTTGAGTATTTGATCAAATTTAATATCTCGTTGTATTTCATAAGTTAAAGTTGGAATATTATTTTCAAGCCCGGCGTAAGTGCCAAGTGAGCCCGGCGTGGGGTAACCGATATAGGGTTCAATTGCATAACCAGTTAACTTTGCAATAACCACAGCTTCTGGAATATTACCATTGGTATTGAGCATAGGCTCCCACGAGTGCAGCGAGATAATAAGATCTATTTTGTTATGATTAAGAAAGTGGACTAAGGATTGATTTTCTTTTTCACTTAGTGCGCTGGGGCCCGGATTATAGCGCTCTTTAGCGGCAACAGGGGTCCAATCTTTTGTGGGAAGATTTCGGTTTAGGTCCACTTTATTTGAATTGCAGCGGTTGTGCAGCAGAACTCCTTCTGGATTCAGCTCTGGTACCAGTGTAATATTAAGATCAAGGCTGTAGTTTTGCCTAAAAAGCTCAAGCAGTCCGCGTGCCGCCACAACGCCCTCAGGTTCATCACCATGTACACCGCCTATGATTAAAACATGAGCTTTTTTTTTAGATTTGAAGTCAGTGAAGTCAGTACTGAGCCCAGCATTATGTTTTGAATTAAAGTTGTAGCCATGAATTGGCAAATTTAATTGAGTTTCACCGAATTTGAACATTTCCATATCGACTATATTCAGGCAATATATCAAGAATGTCACGCATGCTTTTACAGTATCACAACCAAGAACTTCACTTCGGACTAAAATCAGTACGTCTAAGTGATTATGTTAAAAACTACCAGCAACCGCTGATAGTCTATGATCTGGAAGTAATTAAAGAGCGCATTGGGTGGATTCAAGACTGGAAACAACTAGGTAAATTACATTTTGCCGTTAAAGCTAACTTCAATTTAGACATTTTAAAGTTCATAAAAAATATGAACTGTGGGGCCGATGTGGTTTCGGTCGGAGAAATTAAGCGGGCCCTAGAGGCCGGATTTAAGACTTGCGATATTATTTTTTCAGGAGTAGGGAAATCAAAAGAGGAATTAAGCTGGGCCATAGAGCGGGATATTTACCAGATTAACGTTGAAAGCCTTTCCGAAATTCAAAAGATTCTACTGATTGCAAAAAAATTAAATAAAATAGTGAGTCTAGGTTTAAGAATTAATCCCGAAATCAATGCGGAAACCCATAAATCAATTTCAACAGCTTTAAAAGATTCTAAATTTGGCCTGGATTTTGCTTCGGCCAATGAAGCCATTCAAATTATTTCCAAGAACTCATTATTGCAATTAAAAGCCTTAAGTTTTCATTTGGGCTCGCAGATTATGAATGTGAATGTATTTAAAAAAGCCTTAGCGGTCATGAAGCCCTTTTATATAACCGCTAAAAGTAAGTGTCCAGAGCTTGAGCGTTTTGACTTGGGCGGCGGATTAGGAATCGATTATAATAATTCTGATTCCGCAGAAGATCAAATGCGCTGGCAGCAACTTCAGGCTTTGTTTGAGGCTGAGCTTAAGGGTTTCGGATCTGCACATTTTATTTTAGAAATCGGAAGATTTTTAGTAGCCAGAAGTGGAGTTTTAATTTCACGTATTGAGATTATAAAACAAACCCCACATAAAAAATTTTTAATTCTAGATGCCGGCATGACACATCTCCTGCGTCCGGCATTGTACGGATCTTACCACCAGATATTACCCCTTAAGCTGCGAGATGGGGCTGATCAGATTTACGATATAGTCGGCCCCATTTGTGAATCCACGGATGTGCTGGCGGTAGGACGCCGCTGTTCGCAAGTAGAAGAAGAAGACTTTGTGGCTATTTGTGATGTAGGGGCTTATGGCTCTGTGATGGCCTCGCGCTATAACTTACGAGATGAAGCGCTTGAGATAATTATAAAATAAAGATTTTAGCCGGCTTTTAATAGGATTTTGGTAAAGCTACGGTATCACAGGATTCTACTTTTTTATAAATACGAGCACGACAGAGAGGGTCGTACTTAGAGCATTTAATTCTTAAATGAAAATGATCTCCGTGTCCATCTACATGCTGAAGATTCTCAAACATGTGCTGGATAATTTCTTTATCTTTTGATTGCTGCTCGTTTTTTGAAATAGCGTAAGCGCATAAATCCTTTTTAATTTTATTATCAATAAAAATACGTGCGACTTCTACGTCTTTTTGGGTGAATAAAAATTTAAACAAATTGTATGTTTTTTCTAGTGCATAATTTTTTGGAAAGTAATCACTACTTTGCCTACGCACTACAAGCGGAAATTTTATTTCCGGTAAGTCTGTAGGGTAACCCAAATCAACATCTAGTCCATTTTGATGGCTAACATGTGAACTTATTTTATCCTCAAAAAATAATTTTCCACCGCTGGCTGCAGATAAATCAGAAATATATAATTTCTTAGAGTATTGAGTGTTTAGAAAGTTGCCAATTTTCATAATCAATTCTGACATATCATAGGTAGCAAAATATTTTTTACGCTTTGGTGTCACCACGACAAAGTAGGCCTTTTTAGACAGGGTTTCTTGACGTAATAAAATAGAGGTAGCATTGTGCAAATATCCCTTATCCGGAAAACCTGATGCCTGATTAGCGGGTCTGATTTTACCGATTTCACTGATTTCACTAGGATGGATTTGCATAAGGTCGGGGCTTAAAGCTATATTATGGGGGAGGGTATCTTTTTTTATAAATAATTTGTCAAGATCAATTGTTTCAGCGCTGCCTTGGTAGCGGCCTTCAATTGAGCCATCTGCATCTTCTGTTTGCTGAAAATCAACTTGATCTTCATTTTCATTTTGCAGAGGTAATGCCGGCGGAGGCATTACCTCCTCTGCGGGTGGAGAGGGCGGGATGTCATTTAAGACTGTGTGGATGCGGTTTACTTCAATTTGTTCGGTGTAATATTTTTTATCATACAAAAAATACAGATCCACCATAATATGATTACAATTAAGGTTTTCTACTGCCCCCAGACATCGAGCTTCCGCTTTAACTGTAATTTTTTTTTCAATTGCAGAATCTTCTCTTAGATCATCGAGCTGGTCGTTTAGTGTATAATGAATTTTATTTTTTTCTTGAAACCCAAGAAGTGAAAAATCTTTCTCGCTTAAAATCTGTTTGTTGCTATTTTTGGTATCTGACAGAATTAAAATACGCCCGGTAATAATTATTTTTTTTTCGATAGAATTGTAGCTGACTTTTGTATTTTTTAATTCTGCTAAGCCAATAAAGACTTCAGTCTTATGAATATTTATAATTTTTTTTGGTGAAGATTGATATTGAGCTTCTGAACTGGAGGCTTGGGGAACTAAACTTGTAGGTTTGGCTATTTCATCTTGATAGATGATTTCTTTTGAGGGCGGGGACGCAGTTATGGACTTATTTTTTGGCATGCAGGCACTTAAGAACAGCAATAACATGAGTGCGCTGAAATAAATAGATTTAGCATAACCAGATTTTGAACCAGATACTGTATTTTGCATTAAAACCTCAGCTCTACACATACAGACTTAGCATAATCTGTGCCGGGCTTACGAGATTGTGGTGTATTTGCATGGCAAGTAGGGTGTCAAATTATTAGTCAGGTGACTGAAACTGTTTCAAAATGAATATTTTTATTCATAACAGCACATAAAAGCTCATTTGAAAGGGTCTCAAATTGCTCGCTAAAGTCGGTTAATGCAATATTTATAAAATTATTATTTAACTGTGGATTTGGATTTGCGGCACTTAGCACATCATTTTTAAAATCTTCCTTTAGTTGCTCAGAAATAGCTACGCTGGAATCGACAAGGTGGACGTGATTACCAAATATTTTTTTTATCGCCGGTTTTAATAAAGGATAATGTGTACAACCCAAGACCACCGTATCAATATCTGAATTTTTTAAGTGGTTTAAATAACGGTAAGCTACAAGATTAGTAATGGGGTCATCATACCAGCCTTCTTCTGCGAGGGGTACAAATAGCGGACAGGCCTGCGTTAATATTTCGGCTGTAGGTAGAATTTTTTGAATTTTAGTAGTGTAAGCACCCGACGAAATTGTGGCCCGCGTAGCCAGCACCGCTATTTTTTTATTTTGGGTTATTTTGCAAGCTAGCTTTGCGCTGGGGTCAATGACATTGTAGATAGGTCGTCCTTCAAAACTATTTTCATAAGTTTGTGTCGAGGCCGTATTACAGGCGATAACAATAGCTTTTACATTTTTAGAAACCAAGAATTTCATATTTTGCAGCAGATATTTTCGCACTGTTTCGGCAGATTTTGACCCATAAGGTAAGCGCGCGGTATCGCCTAAATAAATAAAACTTTCGCGCGGAAAATTTTTAGCCAGCTCTCGCAGCACCGTGATGCCGCCAATGCCTGAATCAAACACACCAATGGGCCTATTGTTTATAATCTTATCGAACTCCATGGGCTCGTGATTCTGAAATACCGTTCGTCGACATTTCCATAAAATAGGCATTCTGTTTTAATTCTTCAATTGTGCTTGCATTAACATAGCTCATGCCACTGCGAATGCCGCCTATGAGTTCAAATATAACATCTGCCACATGGCCTTTTACGCCAACAAAAGTAGATTCACCTTCTGGCGCCATACCTTGTGGCATATCGCCGCGCCAAGAAATTTGCGCCTTTTTTGAGGCCATGCCCCGGTATTGTTTTTTTCCGTTTATGATGTCACCTGGGGTTTCGATAGTGCCCGCGAGCATACTTCCTAGCATAATAATATTTGCGCCCGCCGCAAAAGCTTTGACCATGTCGCCAGAAGTTCTAATTCCGCCGTCAGCAATAACCGGAATTCCGTAAGATTCCGCAGCTTCCGCACATAGGGCTATTGCCGTTAGCTGTGGAACTCCCGCGCCCGTAATAATACGCGTGGTGCACATAGAGCCCGGACCAATTCCAACCTTAATGGCGTCAGCGCCGGCTTCAATTAAATCAATAGCGCCCTCTGGTGTTGCCAAATTTCCCGCGATGACTTCAATACCTGAGAATTTATCTTTTAGCCATTTTAAGGTGTCCATCATGTGTACAGAATGTCCGTGAGCGATATCAATAGTTATTAAATTTACACCAGCTTTTACCAGCAAATCAGCCCGTTCTTTGTAATCACCATTTACGCCGATGCTGGCCGATATAATGGGGGCGCCGGCCTCTTTAACTAATCTTACTTGCTCAACCTGCTGGTCTAAATTCATAAAACGGTGCAAAATTCCAAGTCCCCCCATTTTAAACATAGCGATGGCCATACTTGCTTCTGTAACGGTATCCATATTGGCAGAAATGATCGGGGTTTCTAAAAGTTTTGTTTTAGTCAAATAAGATTTTAAAGTAGGGTCGCGCCTTGATTTTACTTCTGATTTTTTTGGTATCATCAACACATCATCAAAAGTCAGGCCGTGATCACGGTTTTTAATATCTTTCCAGTTAAACATAAGCGCCATTTGGAGCCTCACTTGTGGTTTCGTGTTCATTTAAAAATTTAATAAATAATTTTAAAATTATAAAATGAAATAATAATTCAACTAGGCACTCAAACAGCACAACCAGCGTTGCTGAAACCGGATGTGTTGCAAAGACCCGGTATTCATCTAAAAACACATACAGCATAATGGGAATTAATACATAAAACACTCCCAGCCAGATTTTAATACTCCACCAGAAATTTTTAGAAATTTTTGCGGAATACTCTAAGGCATCGACTTCACCGTTTTTATAGCGGCGTGAAAACATCACGACAAACGGGGCCAAGATATAATTTATATATTTAATAACTCCCGGAATAAAAAATATAAAAGACCATAAAAATATTTTACCCCAGGCCCGCAGGGTTTCAATAAAACTTAGCTCTAAATTTTCTTTAATAAATAGGCTGAGCTTAGTTTGCTCAGTGACCAAAATAAATGCACAAAATAAAGAAATAAGCAGTGGAAACAAAATCGCGCTTAGCACCGAAAAAAAACCCCAAAGCCAGATTGTATTAGATAGCCCATCTTTTGAGCTGATAATGTCTTCCACTTGTTTTTGTAAAAACTGATCAGTTAAGTTTGAAAAAAGCAACGCTGAAAATATCAGCAAAAAGTAGGGATTTAGTAATATTTTATGGTTAAAATTTTTTATTTGCAACACGCAAGAAAGCATTCAATGAGAAATCTGTGCTGTCAAGTAAATGACAAATAAATGGGCGTGTAGGGGTTGCGCACTCGAACAAAAATCGTGACAACGATGACCTGAGGTATTAGTTTTGTAAATTCACGTTCAATACATGGTTTAATAAACAGTGCCCTGGTGGCGAAATTGGTAGACGCACAGGACTTAAAATCCTGAGCTTCCAGGAATGGGGCGTGCCGGTTCAAGTCCGGCCCAGGGCACCAAAAAGCGATTTAGATTATCAAAGCCTATTTTTACTCTCTTTGGCAGTGAAGAGAAAAGACTTTGGCAAGCGTCCCAGAACGATACGAAATAAAACTCAATCCGAATCTGTTTCCAGATCCCGCTTTTTCAAACGAAAAAGGTTACGATTCTTTCTTTTCTTTGTACCACACAACGGTCAGTGATCGGACTTTTAACGATCTTTTGAGCAGCTTTGCACGCCTGTTGCTGATCGAATGCATCCGACTTGCATACAAGATGCGGTCAACTTGCTACACGATTGATGCACGCTTGTTACCACGTTGGCGCGGAGTTACTACACTGATGTTGCTTTCTGAGTTGAGTAATTTCAACTACATAGAGCCCCTTAAAGAAGATAAGAAAAATGAAATAAGAGAAGATAAAAATAATAGCGCTCAAAGCGTAAAACCTGAGCAGTTTGATTTTGAAATTCCTTATGCCGCTTACCCACTCAAAAAAGGCAAAACACCAGGCTTCCGAAAACTCGCCCGTGACGTTAAAACCGAAGCCGATTTTGAGAACCTAAAAAAAGCCTCTTCCAACTACGCCGAAGAAATCAGGCTCAACAATACACCAGCACAGTACACAAAACATTTTTCAACCTTCGCGGGCCAATGGCGCGACTGGGTTGATTTCGTTCCATCAGCAAAAGGTCAGAATGGCCAGCCGTTGACCGATCACTTTGCGTCGCAAGCGCAACGCCTTGGGGTTGTAAAATGACCCACAAAGAGCTTGTCATGCGCCTTGCCGCCCACTTCAAAACCAAACTCGAAGACGCTTTTGTCCTGGCTGATTCCGAGTTTGCAAAACATCAATCTACGCCGGAAGAGTTTGCGATCGCTTGCGAACTTTATAAAAGCGATTCAAAAAACCAATGGTACCCGAAAAACATTCAATGCGTTGTCGATCTGGTAAAAAAACCAATTACCGATGAAGACACAGCTCAAAACATCGTCTCTAAAATCTTAGAATATCAAATTAAAAAAGGCGCTTCATGGAAAAACGCCGTAATTGCAAAAGACCAAAAATCATATTTTGTCGGACTGAACAGTAATCAAGAAGAGTGCCTACACTACACATTCGAAGACGCTATGGTGTCAGTGTTCGGACTCATCGGTTTGGAAGTTATAAAGCGAGAAAACGGCTGGACTAGCTTCTGTGCCAATTCAAGTCAGTTCGACAAAACAATCTTACGCCCTCAACTGGTGAAACTCACAATTTCACTGATTAAACATTTTGAAAAGACAGGCTCGTTTAATATTGCCCCTCTCCCCCTTGAATTAGGCGGGCCTGTCTTGGGTCAAAACACCAATCTTTTGAATTTTAAGGCGAAGGAGATGCCAAAATGAAAACAAAAGCGCAGTCGTTCAAGAGTGTAAAACAAAAACCCCAAAAGCGTAATTTAGTGCTTGCGGCCATCAAGAAAAATAAAGGCGCGACGTTGTTCGAGCTGGTTAAGTTTCTGAGATGGCCAGTCAACTGCATTACCGGCCGAGTAAACGAGCTTTGCAAGCAAGGCTATGTGATCGACAGCGGCAATCTGAGAAAAAATCCGAAATCAAACCGAAGCGCTGTTGTCTGGGTGGCCAATGTCTAACGGCTTCAAGATGTTTTGCTACGGCCAATGCTCATGCAACCGGGCTTACAACTGGGGGCTGATCGGCGTTGAGAAATTTGAAAACAAATTTGTTCAAGAATGCCCAGATTGCAAAAGCATTTTGGTTCAAAAATTCGACAAACGCCAACACCGCAAAATCAAAGAAGCCAAAAACAACAAAAGAGCCGGCGCGGATCATGGCCTGAAAACCAGAGCAAAGGATTATTTAGCATGAACTTTTTCAATCCAGCAAAAGAGACAAAAGCAGAAGTCGTATTTTTCTACGTCGCTGCAGTTCTGATTTTATTAATTTTTAAGGGCTGCTTTTAGCCCATAACACAAGGAGATAGCATGGCAAAAAAGATAGAAACATTAACCCCGGAGCAAATGGCCAAATTTGGCGACTACGTTAAAACGTGGCTCGGCATTGGCCTGTGCACAAAACGAGCGAACCGCGCACTTGCTGAAAAGCACTGTCGGGATGCTTACGCATCAGCTGGCCTGCAGCCGCCTAAACTGATTCTGTGGGCCCAATCACCACTCGGCATGCTGATGACTGCGAAGCTCATCAAAGAAGCTGCCAAGACCGGAATAGCGCCGTATGCGGCGACAAGTCCTGGGGCTCAAGTCGGGGCTCAAGTCGGGGCTCAAGTCGGGGATCAAGTCGGGGCTCAAGTCGGGGCTCAAGTCGGGGCTCAAGTCAGGGATCAAGTCGGGGCTCAAGTCGGGGATCAAGTCAGGGCTCAAGTCGGGGATCAAGTCAGGGCTCAAGTCTGGGCTCAAGTCGGGGCTCAAGTCGGGGCTCAAGTCGGGGATCAAGTCGGGGATCAAGTCGGGGCTCAAGTCGGGGCTCAAGTCGGGGATCAAGTCGGGGATCAAGTCAGGGATCAAGTCAGGGATCAAGTCAGGGATCAAGTCAGGGATCAAGTCAGGGATCAAGTCTGGGCTCAAGTCAGGGATCAAGTCGGGGATCAAGTCTGGGCTCAAGTCAGGGATCAAGTCAAAAATTCTTCGCTTCGCGAAGAGTGGAAAGAATTTGGCGAAGGTTATTACTATCAATCATGCATGGGTCAACACGACGCTGGATTTTTGAGTTTCTATGCGTTCATGCGCGAAGTTGTCGGCTTAACTGAAGCCACCGAAAAAATACAGGCTTATTCTGAGCTCGCAAAAGAAACAGGATGGATGGCTCTTTATAAAGAAGTCGCGATCCTTTCCGAAAAACCGATTGCGGTTCACAGAAATGAAGCCGGTCAGCTGCATAATTTCAATGGCCCAGCTGTTGAATATGCCGATGGATTCGGAATTTTTTACTTCAACAACGTAAGCCTCTATCAAAAAGAGCAATACGCTTTCCAGGCTGAATACACCAAAGCAGACATCATCAAAGAAGAAAACGTCGATGTGCGCCGCGAACTGATTAAAAAAATCGGTATCGAGAAAGCCATTGAGGCTTTGGAAGCCAAAGTTGTGAACACTTTCGAATCTGCAGTGGGCGGAAAATACGAGCTTTTGAGCTTGGATTATAACGACCGCGGCGAATTCAGACCCTACCTGAAAATGTCGAACCCATCTTTAAAAGGCACTTATCACATTGAAGGCGTTGGCCCCGAAGTGAAAACCGCCAAAGAAGCAATCATGTACAGAAACGGATTAACCCAATTTATCGAGCCAGTGAGCTTGAGCTAAGGAACCAATATGCAAAACGTAACTTATTACCAACAAGGCGACTGTTTAATTAAACCAATCGGAAAATTCGGAGTTTTCACGCAGGAATTTGACAAAATTCCGAAGGCCGCGAAACCACTCAAAGGAAATCTGGTCTTAAAGGGCCAGACGAACTCTCACGCGCTTTACAATGGCGAGTTTGAGCTTTTCGAGCACGAAGGCACGATTTTTATTGATGCCAAAACCGATGTGACGCTTGACCACGTTAAAGACCACTTGGTTGCCACCCCTACCCATGCGGAGCACCACGCTCAGTCGATTGCGGCCGGAAAATATTTTGTGCCGCCATTGATGGAGTATGACCATTTAAAAGAAGAATCACGTCGGGTAATTGACTAATGTCCAATCAAAAGGACATGGAACTTAAAGAATACAAACTCTATCAGCCGGTGAAAACTTGGCTGATAGAGAACGACTTTGAGGTATTCCCAGAGGTTCAAAAATCTTTTTCAGCTCGAATGATCGACGTAGTCGGAAAACGCGAAGACGTACTTTATCTGATTGAGCTTAAGATGTTCGCAACCAAAACGCTTTTGGCCCAATACTGCGATTCACGCTTGGATTCTGAATTTTGTTTCGGCGCGGTTGGATCACAACCAAAGCCAGAGACGATTGAAAAATTCAGAGCTGCAGGAATCGGACTTTTGCTGGTTAAAGATGGATCGGTTGAGGAAATTTTAAGCCCAGCTAAAAAAATGGATATTTTCGAGCCGTCGCGAGACGGTTTGATTCGCAGACTTTACAAAAGACCCGATGATTTTGTTGCTGGGCTACCATGCTTAAAAGGCCAAGGCCCGGCGCAGGATTGCGAAAGACGAGTCAGACAGTTTAGAGCTGAGAATCCAAAGGCAACTTGGAAACAAGTTTTTGCAGGCGTTCCGAATCATTATTCATCACCAAGCTCTATGCAATCCGCTATGGGTAAAACCAGAGATCGAGTTGGCGCATGAAAGCAATTTCAATTCGTCAACCTTATGCCTATCTGATTGTTAATGGCCATAAAGATATTGAAAACCGAAATTGGAAAACAAAGCTTCGTGGCCGCGTTTTAGTTCACGCCTCTCAGAAAATTGATGATGAGGCCGTGAAACTCTATGGCCTTGAAGATGTGTATTTCAACACTGGCTGCATTGTTGGATCGGTCGAAATCACTGATTGCGTAACCGAATCCGAGTCGCGCTGGTTCATTGGCAAATATGGCTTTGTTCTGAAACACCCCGAAAAAATCACGCCTTTTAAATACAAGGGTCAACTTAACTTTTTTAACGTAAAGGAGAATGTTCTCAAATGAACCAAAAACAAAAGCTCGAACACTACAAAACGAAAGCGCAGCAATATCACGACTACTCTGTAAGTCTTGAACAGCGGCGAAAAGCTTGAGAAATTGGCGCTGTATCTTCCTGTCTGCCAGCAAATGCAACAAATGAAAAGAAAAGTTTTTTGGAAGCTGGCTCTTGAGGATTTGTGCATTTTGCTTTTACGCGAAAATTTCGACTTAAACCAACAGCTTTCGCAAGGTTCTCAATCAATCCGAATTCCATTCAAAGGGGTAGTAAAATGAAAAGAGATATTCACGGCATTATTGTTCAGGACGCTAAAGAAGATCCCAGCTATCAAGATGGCGGCGACTCTGCTTTTTCAACTGGTCTGATGGCTTTTGGTGGCAGTAAGCGGGATTTCGACCTCATGCCCCTGTTTATTCAGGACGGCCAACTTGTCAGGCATCCATTTCAAGATGCAAACACCGGCACAGCGCCACACAATGACCCGAAAGCCACGAGCCGTGATCAGGTCTTGGCTTTTTTCAGCGGAATTGCTGGCAAGAATTATTTTAACACCGACAGCGAAGACAGACTTAAGCTGTTTATGGTCAGAACCGCTGCCACAAACTACGCCCGATCATGGCGAGTAAATTCCGACGTTCTTTCGTTTTCAAATAAGCTCTATCTGTACAAGTGCTGTGATGTTGGAAGCTTGGCGCCGTTGTGGCTCGAACTTCTGGGTCGCCTTAATCTTTTCATCGACATCATTTTTGCCTGCTTCATCAATCCAAAACATGAAGTAAATCAGATCACAGCCGCGGCTTGTGTTTATGGCAAAGGTTGGGCTTGGCTGTTGTACAAACTTCACCCCGATCTTTTCGGCAATCTAAATGAGTATTTTGGCGGCTGGCGGAATCGGCAAGAAATAGCCGACGCCATGATTACGAAAGTTAAGGCGGTTTTGTGATCCAAGCCGACTTGCTCACAATTTCAAATCAAATGTGGTGGCAGCTTCAAGGTCAGCGCTACCCAAATCACGAAACGGATTTTTTCAACCAAATCACAAAGCCATTATTTGAAATGATCCAATCACATCAAAACCAAACAGCTACGGCTGAGAAAGAAGCGAATATGCAACCAACAACGGAAACGACAAAGACCTACGGATTAGGCCAAACGGCGCCAGATTACGACAGCACCGCGAAAGTGGCGCATGAAGTAAACCGCGCATTTTGCGAAAGCATCGGCGACACAAGTCAGCCAGCTTGGGAAGACGCACCAGAATGGCAAAAGTCATCTGCTCGAAATGGCGTTAAAGCTCACATCGACAGCGGTCTGACTTTGACTCCTGAGCAATCGCACGAGTCTTGGATGGAAGAAAAGCGTCTTGACGGCTGGATTTTTGGCGAAGTCAAAGACCCGGAACACAAAACGCACCCATGCATGGTGCCTTACAACCAGTTGCCGATCCAGCAGCGCACCAAAGACTATTTGTTTCGCGCAGTAGTTCACTCAATTCACGGTTAATTAACAGTCCTTTTAAGGACAGAAGGCAGGAAAAATGGAAGCAACAGTAACAAGATGTAAGTTCAAGTGTGATTTCGTTCAGCACAATGCTGGCGGTAGCAAGAATGCACCATTGAGCCCAGTTTATGGAGACTCGCCAGAAAATAAATCATTCTGGAAATACACACCAACCGGAAAGCTTGAGATTAATCACTCAAACCCGTCGGTTGAATTTGTGCCAGGCGCAGAATACTACATCGACGTTTCATTGGCGACAGCAGCCCCACCAGTAGTTTAACAATTTTCGGCGCAGTTCAGAGGGGTTTGGACTGCGCTGATTTTCAGGAGCCATGATGAATAAGGTATTTTATCACTTTACAGCCAAGAAGTTTTTAGAATCGATCCAAAAAGAAGGAATCACTCGCGGCGTAATGGTTAAGACAATCAATCCGCCTTCGTTTTTACACAACAAACAATGGATAACTACAAACTCGAATTTCAAGCAAGACTGGGCCATTGGCACCGGCCGACTTCCTTACAAAAGAAATGAGGTCAGGCTGACAATCGAAATACCATTGGGCGAGATTGAAAATTGTAAGCCGTGGTCACAGATGAGATTTTTAACACCAGAGGTTGCGAAAGACCTTGAGGCTTTTGGTGATCCAGAAAACTGGCATATTTTCCAAGGCAAAATCAAACCTCAATGGATAACACAAATTGATTTTAATGAGGCCACATGAAAGAACACCCAGAGTTTGATTTAGAGCCGTGTGACAGATCAATATATGCGGCCCACAAGGTTCAAGAATGTGAAAAAAACATCAGCTTCACAACAATGCACTATGAGCCAAAAAGTTCTGACCGAAGTAATTACATACATAAAACCAAAGTAACTTTCAAAAAAATCTGCGCTAAAAACGATGACCACATTGAAGTTTTTGTTCAGAAATTCACTAAAAAGACCCGTCCAAAACGATGTGACCTTGGCCATTATCACGACTCTGAGGAGTATGAATGGGATGAGTGGCAGCGGCTTAACCTTGCATTTGAGGACTTCGGCCGGCTTATCGAATGGTATCAGAACGGACGCTTCTATGATCCCCGGACTCAACAAGCTAAAAAAGCAAATGCAAAAAATGGACTTCACTCAACAGAGAGGTTGAAATGATTAACTGGACAGACCCAAAAGCAAAGATTTCAAAGTATTTCACGGTTAAAGAAGCCATCTGGCTGGACAAGTGGGATCGGCTGGCCACCGAAGCCGACGGCCTCACAGATCAGGTCAAAGCCAACATCGTCAAATTCTTTGCCGAAAAAGTAGACCCAATCAGAGAAATTCTGGGCGTTGCCATGTTTTCAAAGAGCTGTTTCCGGCCAGAAGAGTACAACAAGCTGATTGGCGGGGCTCGTTTGTCGTGCCATCGGTGCCAGGGGCCCGACTGTGCCCTTGATTTCTGGACAGACGCAGATAGCGACGGCGACAAAGACGGGGCCGACTGTGACGCCATTAAAGCCGACCTGCGCCCGCATCTGGAACCGCTTGGGATCCGTATGGAAGACAACGGCGCCGGGGCCCGATGGGTTCATGTTGACAATAAGGCCGTGCCAGTTGGCGGACATCGGGAGTTTAAGCCATGACAGTGTTTAAATGCCTGGTTGAAGTCAGTAGCCACGGAATCTTAAAGAACAATAAGCAGATATTACGGAAGTTTTCCGGCCAAAGGTTCATCGGAACCTCAAACCGCGCAAAGCACGCCCAGAACTACCTGAACGCCCTGCTTTTGCGCGAAAAGATGAAATCCAGAATCGACACGATTGATTTCGACGTAAAGGTGAAGTTTGTCTTCCATTACCCGAAGTCAGTCTATTTCACCAAAGCCGGAAAGCGGTCAAACAAAGTGGGCGACCTTTCGAACCTGTATGAGCTTCCACAGGATTGCCTGCAGAAGGTCGGAATCCTATCCAATGACAGTTTGATAGTGTCGCACGATGGAAGCCATAGGGCGCCTATTGATGGCGTTAAGTACATGCTTGAAATTGAGATCACTAGACCATAATTTAAGCAGTTGCTGACAAAATAAAAATTCACAGGCCCTAATTTCTTAAGATGGAAAAGGGCCGATTTATATTCGAACTCTCACCAGAATGTATCATCGACATAGCTGCGATCGATACTAAGTCATGGTCAAAAATTAAAGACAACGTCCGCTTTTTAATGGAGTCAAAACAGTCCGATGACATCGGTGAGGCGTACATAATTGCTTTCATCATTTACGTTGCGGAATTTGAGCTTTTAATTCCCGAGTACAATCCCGATTTTGACAAAATGATGTGAAAGACTCATTGACTCTTTAAAATCTCACACAAAACCTTGAGTCATAACCAACCAGCAAAGGAAGTAACATGTCTGAAAATGCAAAAGCACCAGAAAGAACGCCTCTTGATTTCAAAAAACTCGCTCACGATTACTATGCGACGGCCATCGAGCTGCTCACGAATCGTATTCGTTATGCACCGGAAGAATTTGAGGGAGTTCACCAAACGCTCGCGTTTCTGCGCCAGAACAAAGACGCCATCTTGGCCGACATCCATAAAGAAGAACCACCACCGCCAGCACAACCAAAAGAAAACAATGTTTACGACATGGACTTGAGCCACGTTAAGCCCGGCGTAGTTCCAGAAGCCCAAGACGCTGTTGAAACCAACGGCCTTTTGGATTTGCCGGAAATGACCCCGGAGCAAGCTGCAGCCCCAAGTTCGCCACCACAGGCGCACTAATGGCTAAAACCTATAAGACCGATTACACATGTCTTTGTGGTAGCTCACAGCAAGTTCTTTATCCAAAACCGCAACCATTCCAAGGTTCATCAGTTGGTGTCACATGTAAAGATTGTGGCACCGAATACTATTTGAAGTTCAAAAAGGACTTCAAGCTTGGTGCCGGCAAGGTCGGAATTGAATCCAGAATTGTGCAGCCTTCAGACTCACTCAGAAAAATGATTGAGGAAAACGAGCGCGAGCAAAAAGTTAAACACAAAAAAGACGATTCATTTCGTTTCAACAAGGAATTAGGGGTGTTAAGTGGCGGACAAGAACAGCAAGAAGCCTAAAAAGGTCAGAGTCCTGTCTTTCGTTAAAGATGATGTTGGCGGTTTCGGCTTCCAAGAATTTGAAATTGACGAAAACGTGCTGGGCGAGCCAACCGACAGCTCACTTCCAGACGTCTTCGCAATCTTCAAAAACAACCTGATTCACAAAGCGCGAGAACTGTTTGGAATCTAAATTAAAGCTTTTAAAAGAAAATCAAAGCCAGGTCATCATCCTGGTTCTGCTGCTTAAACTCGTTGTGTATCGGGTAAGTTATGCGGATTGTCTTTGCGCTGGGGTTCTTCTGCTCGCAATATCAGCCGCCAAGGTCATAGATTACCTATACCCGAAACGGCCTGATTTATACACGCAATTAAAAGAACTTGATTCCAAGTTTCAAGAATTGGTCCTCAAAAATGAAGACTTAGAGCGAGACGTTACGGCCATGAAATTTGAAGGGAAGATGAGATGAATAAGTCACCTGAGTTGGCGCTTCTTGATAGGGTCTTTCAGGACAGCTTAAAGAAAACTGAGCCTGTGCCGGTTGAATTACCAAAGCCCAAGCCAGCGGATCCCATAATCATTAAAGACGAAGCCACCTGGCGTGAGTTTTGGGGCAACCCGGAAGAAAAGGAAGCTCTAAAACCCGAGCAGCTGGTTGATTGGCTTCCAGACAGCCTATCGGTCAAAAAGCTTTACGCTGACCTTGATTACTGGCTTCTGATCAATATCGCAGATGACATTGTCAGCCTACCAGATCAAAGAAAAGAATTTTCAAGGCTGGTTAAGGTCGTTCAAAAAGTTCTGCCCGATTGCCCGAAGGATGACATTCCAAAGTGGGTACTGAGACTCATCAGCTATCAGCTCGAAAGACCACTCATTTTTAGACAGACGTTTTATTGGCTGGTTTGGCTGAGAATTAAGAAATTGTTCTCCAAACTCCATTAAATTGCAGATGAGTTCTATTATAGAGGTTTATAGATGGCTAAAGGTAAAAAGACTGGCGGTATTCAGAAAGGGTATAAGTACCTAAAGACCGTCGAGTTTGCCTTGCGCTGTGATGAGCAGAAATTCTTTATCGCTGATGAGATGATAAAGCTCTTTAAAAAGTCAGATGACGATTTCTTAAGGCTCGAAATTCTTAAAGAGATGGCCAAGTACAGATACGCGCAACCAAAAGACCATGAGCCCACCGCGGGCGAACAAGACGATGATGACAATGAGAATTCAGAACAGATTTCAATCAGTGATATTTTCAATGTGATCGATGTCACGCCAAAGAAATTAAATGGCAGCAAAAAGTCTTAACCTCTTAATCATCAAAGACCTTTACGAGCGGTTAAAACCAAGCCAAAAGAAAATGTTCGCGCTGTTTCTGGGAGCCATCAGAAGAAAGCACGTTGTCCACTGCTCAAGACGTTTGGGTAAAACATTCCTGCTCTGCTGCCTGGCCATCATATTTGCCTTATCAAAACCAAACTCTCAAATTCGATACGCTTCTGTCACCCAGAAGTCTGTCAGAAAAATGATTCACCCGATCTTTAAAGAGATTTTCGCCAAGTATAAACCAAAGTACCGGCCGAAATGGAATTCACTTGAAGGTGCTTATGTGTTTTCGAATGGGTCAATGGTTCATATTGCCGGAGTGAACAACGGCCATGAAGATGATCTGCGCGGAACCGCGGCTGATCTGGCCATTGTCGATGAAGCGGCCTTTGTTGACAATCTTGGCTATCTGGTTGAGTCAGTCTTAATGCCTCAGTTGATCACGACTGGCGGCAAGCTGATCATGGCCTCAAGTAGCCCGCTGAGCCCAGCGCATGAGTTCGCTGAGTACATTCAATCGGCCAAGCTTGAGGACTACTATTCAGCTTATGACATCTTCCAGTCAGATTACACGCCTGAGATTATAGCGGAGTTCTGTAAAGAAGCCGGCGGCAAAGATTCAACCACTTGGAAGCGCGAGTATTTGAATCAGCTCATTGTTGATTCTGATTATGCAATCGTGCCTGAGATGGATGGGCTTGTTACCGCCAGAGCGCCGAAGGATGAGTTTTATAAGTATTACCACAAATACAACGCTATGGATTTGGGTGTAAGAGATTTGAACGTCAATTTATTTGCATACTATGATTTCTTGCGGGCCAAGATTGTGATCGAGCGCGAATTGGTGATGAGTGGGCCAGAGATGACCACGCCTAAGCTGCACAAAGAGATTTCAGACATCGAGCTTGAGCTATGGAAAAATGAGCGTGGCGAGCCTATAGAGCCTTACAGGCGCGTTGCCGACAATAACAATCCGCTGCTGCTTTTGGATTTAGGCTCAATTCACGGCATGTATTTTCACTCAACATCGAAAGACACGCTTCAAGCTATGGTCAACAATCTACGCATCTGGATTGGCTCAGGTCGTGTCGAGATAGACGAATCCTGCAAGGTACTCATTGACTCTTTAAAATTCGGTATCTGGAATGAAAACAGAAGCGATTTCGCAAGGTCTAAAACGTTAGGACATTATGATGCAGTGGCGGCAATTATGTATTTAGTTCGAAATATTGATGAAGCCACCAACCCAATTCCGGTTACACGCAAATTTGATGAGCACGTTGAGCCAGACACAACTCTTGAAGGCTATTCGAAACTGGTGCGGATGTGAAGATTGCCTGTGATTGCCAGATTTCAAAACGTACTGTTGAGCTTTTAAAGGCCAACAAGTTTGACGTTGTGTTTCGGGCGCATAGAGAACCAGATGAAGTTTGGATTGAAGCGGCTCTTGATCTTGGGGCCACAGTCTTTATCAGTCCTGACCTGGACATTCCGCTTTATCTGGATAAGTCCGAAATTGAATACAAATGGATCGATGTAAAACAAGGCCTTCGCTCAAGCCAACAATTCAACTTCTTGGTTAAGCGGCTAAATAAAATTAAGGAGGAATTTAAAATTAAAACTATTGCGCCATAACTCGGCGCCTAGGAGCTTTATGGAAAATCAATACTGGGCAAGTAAGCCTGAGATTGCGAAAGAAATTTTAGAAAAGGTGTCTGCGTATAAACTTTATATGCAGCAATCTGGCCAGCTGACTGACTTGCGAAAGTCTTTCAAAACTTATTACTATCGGCCACACATTCAAGATGTTGATCAGTCTTTAAAAGGGATCCACATCAACCATTATGCGAATTTGATTCATCACGTTCACACAATGGTGACTTCTGTGCGTCCTGCATGGGAGCCGCGTTCGATTAATACAGATTTAGCGAGTACCGATGACACCCAGCTTGCGAGTGGTCTTCTTGATTTCTACATGAGAGAAAAGCACATCGAAAGCAAAATTAATAAAGCTTGTGAGCTGGGCCTTTTTCTTAAAGAAGGATGGGTTTCGTTAGGATGGGATGCGACGGCCGGCGAGATTTACGCGCCAAATCCAGAAAACCCAGATCAACCGATCCATGAAGGTGATGCCGAAGTTGACGTGCATACCATTTTGCAAGTTTGCCGTGATGTAAACCGCAAAGATATGAATCACGATTGGTTCATCATTGAAAAGCCAAAAAACAAATGGGATTTGGCCGCAAAATATCCAGAACTTGCTGAGAAAATCGCACAAGTTCAGCCCGATACCAAAGATTTGCAATACTGTTTGGATGTCAATAACGCCGCGCTTAAGACAAAAGCCGCGGAGAGCGACATAATTCCAATGTATGAGCTTCGCCACGATAAAACGCCGGCGCTGCCTCAAGGCCGATTGGTCATCTGTTTAGATGGCGACATTACTTTGTTTGACGGCCCACTTCCTTACAAAAAATCTTACGTTTTCCCGCTGACCTCAGCTGATCACATTGAAAACGCTTTCGGTCACTCGCCAATGATGGACATTATTCCAATCAATGACGCCTTTGACATGACGGTTTCAGCTATCCTCAGCAACCAGGCGGCAAACGCCGTGAATAACTTCCAAGTGCCAAAGGGCGGAGCTCCAAAAGTTACCACTCTCAAAGATGGCATGAATGTTTGGGAGTATGACCCGAAAGCCGGAAAACTTGAAGTCATGGACCTGTTGAAAACAGCGCCGGAAGTCTTCAATTTCGCAACCATGCTTTCACAGCAAGCCGACATTATCGGAAACGTGCCGCCAATCACCAAAGGTATTGCGCCGGCTACGATGTCAGGTACGGCAATGGCTCTATTACAACAACAGGCCATTCAATCAAGCTCAGGCGTACAGTTGAGCTATACGCTGCTACTTGAAAATGTGGGCACAGCCCTGATTGAGCTACTGCAAACCTACGCAGTGGTGCCACGAATTGCCATGATCACAGGTAAGTCGAAGAAATCACAGATGAAGTCTTTTTCAAATAAAGATTTAAAAGGGATTTCTCGAGTTATTGTTGATTCGGCCAATCCGTTGACCAAAACCGCCGCCGGCCGCGTTGAAATTGCCAACCAGCTTTTACAAAAAGAAGGCATGATCAAAACGCCAGAGCAATACATCAGTGTATTGACCACAGGAAATCTTGAGCCGCTTTATCAGCATGACGCCGCCAATCTGCGACTTATGGTCATGGAAAATGAGCGCCTTATGGATGGGATTCCAGTTCAAATCCTCATTACTGATGACGATGTCATTCATATTTTAGAACACCAGGCAGTCTTGGCCTCACCAGAAGCCAGAGAAAATCCGAAAGTTGTCGCTGCAGTTGTAGCCCACATTCAGGCCCACATTGACCAGGGCAAGTCGAAAGACCCAGCCTTGGCGCTCGCTTTAAAGCAAGCCTCAATGTATCAGGCGCCGCCACCAGTTCCGGGCACAAATGGCCAGAGCGCAGATAAAACGGCTCAGGTCATGGACAACCAAAATCCCATAACTCAACAAGCAGAACAAACCCAATTACCAGAACCGGCCAAGCCGCCACAACTATAAGGAGTCATCATGTCAGAAGTTACCACCACGAGTGCGCCAGCAACACCAGCTGGCGACACCGCCGCGCAAGTAGCCGCCAACGTATCAACTGAGGCACAAACCACTGAGGCAGCGCCAACGCCGGCCGAAGTAAAATCAATGAAAGAGAAGTTTAAACTTCAAGTTGATGGCGAAGAGATCGAAGAGGAGCTTGATTGGAACGACAAGGACTCAATTAGAAATAAACTCCAACTTGCCGCCGCGGCTAAAAAGCGCATTGGCGAAGCCAAGACCAAAGAGCATAAGGCTATGGAAATCTTAAAGGCCTTTGAAGATGGCACTCTTTTAAGTAAGCATCCGAACGCTCGAAAGCTGGCCGAAGACCTTTTGTTGGCTCAAATTCAAGAAGACATGCTGGACCCCAAAGACAAAGAAATTAGGGATTTGAAAGCCAAAAATGAAAAGCATGAGAAATCTGAAAAGCAAAAGGCCGATGAATTAACCAAATCAGCCAACGCAAAAAAAGAATATGCGATCGCTCAGGAATTCCAAGCGACAATCATCGGAGCTCTTAACAAGTCAGGCTTGCCAAAAAGTCCGAAGTTGGTTCAACGTGCCGCCGATCTGATGTCTAAAAACTTGGACTTGGGCCTGACTTTGACCATTGATGACCTTGTATCTGAACTCAAAGGCGAAACAACCAGCACCATGAAATCAATTATCAAAGACGCCGAAGCTGAGCAACTGATTGAAATGTTCGGACCAGACATCATTAAAAAGCTGCGTATGTACGACGTTAAAAAGCTGCAGGAATCTCAAGGCAAAGTGTTTCAGCGCGGATCGAAGCAGACCGGCGAAGCGCCACGTCCTACAGCCGACAAACAGTACATGACTCAAGAAGAGTGGCAGCAGGAAGTTAACCGCCGAGTGGCAGCGGCTTCAAAATAATTTAATTATTATTCATTTTACCCATTGACTCTTTAAAATCACAGGCTCTTGCTTAGGGTAAGAGCTGAATCAACTGAGACGATAAACCAACGCCTCAGTAAATATTCATTTCTTAAGTCCATTCGGAAAACCAGCGAATAGACAAAATCGTTTTATTCGGAAAACCAGCGAATACAAACAAAAATAGTTCCAAAACAAAAATCAAAATTTTAATCGGCTTTTTCAAGCCAAAAAAGGTGTATTTATGGCTCAGGTCAATACGGTATCAACATTAGATGGCAATTTTAAAATCGTTTACGGCGAAGGCCCAGTAAACGTAGTTCCCGAAGTCTCTCTCTTGCAAAAAGAAATCAAGTTTCAGAAGGCTGATAAAATCGGTAAGTCTTACAACTTCCCGGTCATTCTGTCTCAAGAAGCTGGCGTAACCTACTTAGCGGCCGGCGCCGGTAGTTCGACGCTGAATGATTCGATTGCTGCGACCTTAAAAGAAGCAGTGGTTGACGCTCATCAAATCATCGTACGCGGACAAATGGATTATGAAGCTGCTGCAAAAGCTGCCTCATCTGTTGCCGCATTCAAAAACTCATCTGAACTGTTGGTAGACAACTTGATGGAAACTGCTTCTAAGCGATTAGAAATGGCTTTCCTGTACGGTCGTTCTGCTACTGGTTTAGGTACCGCGGACACAAGCGCCAACGTATCAGCTACTGTTACCAACGTAACAATGCTGTTGGCTGGTTGGGCTCCTGGTATCTGGTCAGGTGTTGAAAACGCGGTTGTTAACTTCTACAAAGTTTCAGATAACACGCTGATTTCATCGGCTGCTGATTCCAACTTTATCGTTACATCGGTTGTTCACTCAACTCGCGTAATCAAGTTCACAGGTACCGCAACAGGTATTTCTGCCCTTGATACAGCGCTGGGCGCTGGTGACTGCTACATTCATTGGAAGGGCGCAAAAGACGCTGAGCCATACGGAATCGACGCAATCATCACCAATACTGGATCATTGTTCGGTATTGACGCCGCGGTTTACTCATTGTGGTCAGGTTCTACGGTTTCTGCAGGTTCTGCAGCTCTTACTGTAGCGAAAATCCTGAACGCAGTTGAAGCTGGTATCTCTAAGGGCGGCCTCATGGAAGAAGCCGCTGTTCTCGTGTCACCTAAAACCTTCATGAATCTTTCTGGCACTATGACTGACTTACGTCGGCTAAATGGTGGTCAAAAAGAAACTGTCGGTATCGGTGGCTTTGAGTCAATCAGCTTGCTGGGGCCGAATGGTAAGTTAAACATCATGGTTCATCCATACTTAAAAATTGGTGAAGCCTTTGTTGTGCCATTCAAAAGATTCAAACGTATCGGTTCTCAAGAGTTCTCTTTCGAGACTCCAGGGCGCCAAGGCGAAATCTTCCTGCATGTGCCTGACAAAAATGCCTACGAATTACGACTTTACGGAGCGCAGGCCATCGTCTGCCAGACTCCTGCTAAGTGCGTAAAAATTAACTTAATCGTTAATACATAGTCCATTAAATGATTGCTCACCTCTGCAAAGGGGTGGGCTTTTTTGCGAGAGGTTCCAATGAGCTCAAACATTACATTTAACGGCGTGACTTATGCGATACCTGATGACGGCGACTTTAACTGGGGGCCTGATCTTACGGCGTATTTTATTGCTATTGCTTCCAGCGCACTTCAAAAGACAGGGGGAAGTTTTACTTTAGGTGCTGAAACTGATTTCGGCGCATCTTACGGACTCAAATCTCTTTATTATAAATCAAGACATGCTAATCCAGCAGCAGCTGGTCAAGTTCGTCTTGGCAATCTCGAATCAATCTCATGGCGTAACAATGCCAACAACGCGGATCTGGCTTTGACTTCAAATGCCAGTGACGCTTTACTTTTTAACTCTAAAAATGTTTTATTCTCTGCCCTTGGCCTGATTGTTAATGCTGATGTCAACGCCGCGGCTGCAATCGCATACTCAAAATTAAATCTTACTGGGCTTGTGGTAAACGCGGACATTGCAGCGGCGGCTGCCATAGCTTATTCAAAACTCGCGGCCTTAACGGCTTCGCGGCTTTTGGTTTCAAGCGCCGGCGGCGTTGTATCAGTTTCTGCAGTTACGGACACAGAGGCTGGCTATTTAGCTGGTGTTACATCCGCAATTCAAACGCAGATGAACACAAAACAACTTCGCTCAGTCCTTACAACAAAAGGTGATCTTTATGTTGCGACAGCATCCGATACCACAACCAGGCTACCAGCTGGTTCTGATGATCAAATGTTGGTGGCGGACTCGGCGCAAGCAGCTGGCCTTGCATACCAAACTTATATCGATCCAAGCGCACTTTTTAACGTCGGGATTGCATGCAGTGTTGGTTCAAATGCGCTGACAATCGCGCTGAAAACTGCTGCTGGAAACAATGCCTCTTCAACTGATCCAATTCGGGTCGGATTCAGAAGCGCAACATTAACAAGCGGAATTATGAGCTTTGTTAAATGCACAGCTGCTCTTTCAACTGTAATTTCTTCGGGTTCGACCGCTGGTCACGTTTCTGCTCAGGAATGTGAAATCTATGTTGGACTTTTAAACAATGCTGGGGCTCTTGAGCTTTGCTGGTCTGCATATCCTTTTGATGAGAATGCTTTGATCAGCACGACAGCAGAGGGCGGGGCCGGGGCCGCGGACGTCGCTTCAACAATTTACTCAACAACTGCGCGGTCAAACGTTGCGGTTCGAATGATCGGGAGACTATTATCAACTCAAACGACAGCCGGCACTTGGGCGGTTGTGCCTACAAATATTCAGGTTGGAAGTTTAGCAAAAATTCGCTCGGGCGACGTTCTCAATCAGCAAGTTTATTTGCATGCGGGCAACGGCTACGGCTCAACCAATACTAAAATTCGCCGCTACACAAATGCGCCTTTAACAGCAACAGATATGGTTTATGCAGATTCGGCAACAAACGGTATGAGCGTTACTGTAGGAAAATGGGGCTTATATTCAATAAGCAGAAATGACGCCGTTGTATCTGCCAATCTGGATGTCGGTATCTCATTAAATTCAAATCAACTTACCACGAATGTTTCTACAATTACGGCTTCTAACAGAGTCGCAATATGGGAAATGCCAACAACTGGCTCAGCGAATTCGCAAGGTAATGTTTCAGCAACAAGATTCTTGGGGCCTGGTGACGTAATTAGGGCTCACGACAATTTAGCAGCAACAGATACTGGTGTTTATTCGTGGTTCTTAATGACGAGAGTCAGATAAGAGGGGGGATGATGGATCAAGCAGTTGTTCAGCTCATCACAGACGCAATCAACAAAGTGGACTCAAAAGTCGATAAGCTCGACGAAAAGGTCAACTCTCTGCTTTCTTTCAAGTGGCAAGTTGTCGGTGGCACAGTTGTCATAAGTGCAATTCTTGGTGTGGTCATTCAAATCATAATCGCGGCGGTGTCCCGATGAAATATGTAAATATCATATCACAGCTTTTTGCGATTATATTTCTCGGATTCCTGATCTGGGCAACGGTTCAGGCTGAACACTACGGCTTTGCTTGTGGCCTTGGCGTGATATTCCTGCTCGTTCTTAAATTCAATCACATTGATAAGTTTAAAATCAGCAAAGATTCAATAGAAGTCGAGGACAAAGATGAACCTAAAAATTAGCGTAATACTTGTTTTAATTGGCGCTCTACTGGGTGGTTTCGGTGCATTCAAGCTTTTGCCAAAGGCTCAACCGGCGCCCGTGGTTGCAATTCCAGAATCTGAGGAACTTTCTAAGCTAAAAAAGCAGCTTGCGGAGTTTTCGTCTCAAAAAAAAAGCGTAATCAAGGAGTACAACTGTGCCAATGGTGCATTGTCGAAGGAAACGAGCGTAGACGAACAAACCGCCGCAAAAATCGCAAAGGAATCAGAAGAAAAGGCAAAAAAAGTGTCTGAACTTGTCGTGATTCCTCAAGCGGTTCAAGGCCGGGACAATTTCAAGCTGAATTTAAACAGCAAATTGCAGCCTGGTATTGAAATCAGTCCTGTTGATCATTACTGGGTCGGATATTTGCGAGATTTCAAGGCTCAAGAGGACATTTATCAACTCAGTTACTCAAACAGAATTTTTTAAAGGGAGACTACAATGCTTCGAATTAACTCAAAAACATCTGAAACAGTCGCAACAGCCTACAGTGCTGGATCAACGCCAGTTGATGTAAAACAGGCAAAAACTGTAAACATCTTGGCAGCGGTCACGAACTCTAATCCTGCTGCTGGAACTTTTACAGCGGTGGCCGCAACGGATGTAATCACTAAGGCGGCCCACGGATATTTGACTGGTCTTAAAGTTCAGGTTTCAACAACAACCACTTTGCCGGCTGGTTTATCAGCAGCAACAGATTATTTTGTAATTTATATTGATGCGAATACTTTTTATCTCGCAACATCACTGGTAAATGCTCAGGCGGGCACAAGAATTGACATCACAACGGCTGGTACTGGAACCCATACGGTCACGCCTACAGCCTTGGCTGGCGCATCTGTGAAAATTCAAGCCTGCTTAGATGATGTAATAACAGCTTCATCTGTTTTCTTTGACGTTCCAATTTGTGGAACTGGTGATGCTTCGAAATCTCAGGCAATCACAGCGACAGCGAGTCTTTCAGTTTCCGACATCGATCCAACTTACTGTTTTGTAAGAGCATATTACACACTAACAGCAGGCCAATTATCAGTCGCACAAACAACTTTAGTTAAGGGAGAGGCGTAATGCAAGACTTGGAAATGAAAAAAAAGGTTCTTCAAGAAATGATGGACCTCATGGATCAAAAAGACGGCGAAAGCCTTAAAGGTCATCCAAAAATGATGGCTCTTAAAGTTGAAGCTAAGCCGGAAGGTAGTCCAGAAGAAGAGTCCGCAGAATCATCAGAGGTTGAGGATTCGGAAGACGAGCTCTCGCCTGAAATGGTGCAAAAGATTCTCGAAATGTACAAACAAATGCAATAGGGGTTCCCTTGAACACGACTGAGTTAATTTCAGCTTTAAAAATATGCGGATCATTCCCGACTTCGAATGATCTGTTTTCAACATCAGATTTTCTGGTGCTGTTAAATATGCAGTTAAAGTCTGACATTACTCCTATGATGCTTAAACTTAATGAAGAATTCTTTTTACAAACAAAAGATTTCACGATTACACAAGGCTCAAGTTACCGAATACCGACACGAGCCATCGGCGCCAAACTGCGCGACCTATCAATGATAGACAACGCTGGAAACGTAACGCCTATCAATAGGTTATTCGAGGAAGACCGACCCTCAGGCAAGTCGGGCTACTATATGCTGAGAAATTCTGTTGAGCTTTCGACAGATTTCAATGCCAACACGCTCAGAATGAAAGTCTTTGCCAGACCCAATACTCTGGTGGCCACGACGGCATGCGGTCAGATTTCATCAATTAACACAGGAAACAACACAGTTGTTGTAAGCTCGGCGCCTTCGACATTCGCAGCCAACACCGTTGTTGATTTAATTCAAAGTAGAAATCCCTATGACTTACTGGCTATGGACTCAGTTTTATCTGCTGTCGCCAGCGCGACTTTGACATTTTCAAGCTTGCCGACTGATTTGGCTGTTGGTGACTGGGTTGCTTTGGCCACCGAAAGCCCTGTGCCGATGGTGCCTGATGAAATTCATCCTCTTTTAATTCAATCCTGCTTATGCAGAACCTTGTCTTCTAAAAAAGACAAAATTTACGAACAAGAAAAAGTCACGCTCGATGAAATGCGAGAAGTGGCAATTAACATGCTCGACCCACGGGTTGAAAATGCTTCGGTTAAATTCAGATCAGGCAGCCTATTAAGCCACTTTAGCAAGGGGTACTAATGGCTCAAGAGCTTGTATTAAAAAATTCAGGCTTACAGACCAACGCCAACCAATTAAGTGCGGTTAGCGAGGGCGCTCTTACGCTTGCCAATAACATCAACATTGATAAAGACGAGGTTGCGGAATCTCGCCGCGGCTTTGGTCGGCTCTTAAATGCAGCCGCAAGTGCCGACATCAGAAATGACCGAGTTACTTCTTATCAAGATTATTTAATTGCTCACAGGTCATCGGATAACACCATGTCGAAATGGGATTCCGGTTGGACTGATTACGCCGGCACTTACTCACACCCTGATGCTGATTACGCTCGGATGCAATTTTTGCAGACAGCTGGAAATCTTTATTTCACCACGAATGCTGGGGTTAAGGTTTTAGATGCGATCGCGGGCCCAGTTTATTCAACTGGTATGCCACGGGGCCTTGACGGCGTAGGCACAACCAGTGGCGCCAGCGGAATGATGTCAAACAACACTCAGGTTGCGTACCGGGTTGTCTGGGGCTCGCGCGACGCCAACAACAACTTGTATCTGGGCACACCTTCACAGCGGATTATTGTCGCCAACACTTCTGGCGGCACGCGTGACGTTGCTTTAACGATTACCATTCCAACAGGAATTTCAACTTCTGATTTCTTCCAGGTCTACCGGTCAAAAGAATCGGCCACGAGCTCTGATGAGCCAAACGATGAGCTGCAGCTGGTTTATGAGAAAAATCCAACGGCTGGCGAGATTACGGCCAAATCCATTTCTTTTACAGACTCAACGCCTATTTCATTAATGGGCGCGGCACTTTACATAAACGCTTCGCAGGAAGGTATTGCTGAAACTAACGATGAGCCACCATTGGCTAATGACATTGCAGCTTTTAAAAATTACGGATTTTTCGCCGCGGTTAAATCAAAACACCGACTGAATATCAAACTTTTGTCGGCCGGCGGCGCTGGACTTGTGAACGATGACACAATCACAATCGATGGCGTAGTCTATACAGCCAAAGGCGCTGAAACTATCGCCTCTGGATTTTTCAAGGTTTCAACTGGCGGTTCTGCAGCTCAAAATATCTCGGACACAGCTCAGTCTTTGGTTAAAGTCATCAATCAGTACACATCGAACACCACGGTTTACGCCTATTACATTTCGGGCTTTCAGGATTTGCCAGGTCAAATTTTGTTGGTGGCCAGAGTTTTAAGTTCGGTTTCTTTCGCGGTTACTGTTTCGCGCGCGGTTGCTTGGGATATTGGAACCGGCACAAGTGCGAATGATAACTATCAAAACGGCCTCATGTGGTCTAAAGACGGTCAATTTGAGCACGTTCCAACGGGGCATCTTGAATTTGTCGGATCCAAAAATTATCCAATCAGACGTATTATTGCGCTGAGAGATTCGCTTTTCATTTTAAAAACTGATGGTGTTTGGCGCTTAACTGGCGCCGGCGGATCATGGTCAATCACGCCTCTCGACACTTCAACGCGGATTATTGCGCCGGACTCAGCTTCTGTCGTGAACAATCAAATTTTCTGTTTGGCCGATCAAGGAATTGTGGCCATTTCAGATATTGGGGTTCAGGTAATGAGCCGCCCGATTGAAGATCAGATCACTGACTTGGTTTCGAAAAACTACAACAATCTTAAAAAATTGAGCTTTGGCGTTTCATACGAAACTGACCGCAAGTACATTTTATTTACAATTAACCAGGCGGCGGACACAGCGCCAACTAAGGCCATTGTTTACAACACTTTCACCAAAGCATGGACAAACTGGACAAAAACAGCAGTTCACGGCTTCGTGAATCCTGCAGATGACAAAATGTATCTGTGCAATTCTACTGATAAGCACATCTTAAAAGAGCGCAAAACCTTAAACTTCACTGACTTTGTCGATGAAGAATTAGACGGCATTTCAGTCGTTTCAAGCTCAAGCTACAATGTGGTTTTAAACACCACGACAGGGATTGAAGTCGGTTCGCTCTTATATTCGTCTGCAACGGTTTACTCTGTCATCACGGCCATAAACCCATCGTCAAATTCAGTGACTGTAAATGACCTGAAAACTTGGCCAGTTGGAGCCATCACGGTTTACAAAGTGATTGAGTGCGAACTTGAATACGTTGCCCAACATTTCAAGAACCCCGGCGTTATGAAGCACTTTCAAGAAGTGGCGGTGCTTTTCAGAAATACCAACTTCTTAACTGGCGTTTTATCTTTCTTTACCGATCTGTCAGGCGGCTACACACCGACCACAATCAACGGTTTTTACGGCGGATCGGCTTGGGGGCTGTTCGGCTGGAATGTGCCTTTTTGGGGTGGCGCTCAACGGCCAAAACCAATCAGAGTCTTTGTCCCGCGTGAAAAGTCCAGAGGCACGATTTTAAGTATCAAGCTCACAATGGCTTCTGCTTATTCGAAGTGGTCTTTAAACGGAATCTCAATCAATTATGAGTGGGTTTCAGAAAGATCAACAAGGTCATAATGTCAAAATTAGACCCACAACGCTTTACAGTTGAAGAGTTCCCAGAACAAGCAGATTGGATTGGTAAGCTTTTTCAGTCTTTAAATCAATTCACTGGCGACGTTGTCCGGGCATTTCAAAATGCGCTGACCATTGAAGACAATCTTTTTCAGGAAATCAAAGAAATAAAGTTTCAAAATACTACGGCTCTTTATCCGATTAAGTTCAAAACCAAATTTAACACAGCTCCAAAAGGGCTTACTTACATTTACTTACAGAACAACACTCTTGGCAGCTACTCAACTCTGGCGCCGCACATCGTTTGGAGTTACGCAAACAACCAAGTGACAATCACGAATATTTCTGGATTAACAGCTAATTCTACATATACAATAAGGGTACTCGTACTCTATGGATAAGGGGTAAAAATGCCATTCGCAGCAATGTCAAAACAAGATGAAGAAAGACTTAAGGGCCAACAAGCTGGCGTGAATATTTCTGGCGGCGCTGGTGCAAACTTCGCAACAGGCGTGCCCGGACAAGAAGGCGGTCAAAAATCTTCTGGCCAATACGCCAACATTCAATCTTATCTGGATGCCAATAAACCACAGGCAGATGCTATGGGACAAAAAATAGCTGGCGACGTTGAATCAAAAGCTGTTGATGCTCAGACAAAAATTCAAGGCCTTGATGCTCAGGCTCCAAAGGTTGATGCTTACGACCCGAATTCAGCCTACAGCAATTTAGGCAGTCTTTCGCAAGAGCAAAAAGACCAATACCGAAACCAAAAGGCTACTGGCGGCTACTCTGGGCCAGGCACCGTTGATAAGGTAGCTGGATATGATGAAACACAAAAGGCGGCTTCGGCTGCTTCAACTTCTGTTAAAAATCTTGGAAATGAAACTGGCCAACAACAAGAATTAAAAAATACTTACGCCAGGCCAAATTATTCTTCAGGAGAAAATAAGCTCGATCAGGTTTTATTGCAAAACTCTGATGGGTCGCGCCAAGCTCTTGAGGGCGTAACCAGCAAATATGCTGACCTTGGTAAATTATTTGATACGACCGCGCAAAAAGTCGGTGGCGCTTTAAATACCGCCAGCCAACAGGCTCTGGCAAACAAGCAGGCTGTTAATTCAGCCGAAGCTGATCAGTGGAAAAACTTAGTCGATCCAATTCAAGTGAGAGCTGATCAGTTAAATCAACAAAATCCAGCTTTGTATCAAGGCGTGTTGGACGACGTTTCGGACGATGAGCTTTTAGACGACACTTTAAAAAGATTGGGCATCTCTGCAGGACAAAATCTTTATGATGTGAATTTAGGATCTTATTTAAGTCCGAACCTTACTCAGGTGGGCCTTAATGATGCGGCAAACGCTGACGAAAGATCAAAATACCAGGCGCTGGCTGATTTAGTTCAAGACCCTACGAGAAATCAAATCACAGCTGCCGGCAAAGACATTAACCCGGTTTCTTTTAATAAAGACCAATTTAATAAAGATATTGCTGGAAAAGAAGCTGAATACAAAAATGCTTATGAAACAGATCGCTCTTATTTTAATGGTGCGACTCCAAAAGAACTTGAACAAATTCATTTACCGAAAGCAATGGCCGACGGGAATACTATGCTAGTTAATGACATTAATTATGTATTAAATAATTTTAAAAATGACTGGAAATCTGGTCGCACAATCAAGGCGGGTAAATAATGAGCAAAATGAATAGTGCAATTTCAGGAGCAGCAGCCGGCGCCTCAATTGGCGGGCCTTGGGGTGCTGCGATTGGCGGAGTGGGTGGCTTCTTGCTTGGCTCTGATGACAAATCATCCTCAATGTACGATGAGATGCTCAAAGCGGCTCAAAACATACCTTTGCCAGTTTTAAAGCAGTATTATCCTGAGCTCTACCAATCTGTCGTACAAATGAACCCAGAACTCGAAACAGCGGTAAATCTTGGCCCATCTGAAATGGATGGAATTGCGACTGATCCAGCTTTAAGACAAAATCAGCTGAACGCTTTAAATAGGCTCAAAGCAATTGGAGACGCTGGCGGGCGCGATTCTCAATTCATGTCTGAATATGGTCAACTCGAGAACGATATAAATACGAACCTTCAAGGACAACAGGGCGCAATCCAACAGAACTTGGCCACGCGAGGTCTTTCAGGTGGTGGCTCTGAGTTAGTCGCTAAAAACATAGCAGCGCAGGGTGCGGCGAATAGACACGCTCAATCTGGCATGGATTTAAAAGCAGCTGCTGACAAAAGGGCGTTGCAGGCTCTCATGCAAACTGGCGAGCTCAGCGGGCAACTGCAAGCTCAAGATTTCAGCCAACAATCAGCTAAGGCTCAGGCGGCGGACTCAATTGCGAGATTCAACGCTCAAAACCAGCAGCAAGTCATGAGCAACAATGTGGGATCCAGAAACCAAGCTCAACAGTATAATCTTGGCAATAGGCAAGATGCTGCGAATCGAAACACGGCTGGCGCCAATCAAGCGCAGCAGTATAATTTGAACCTGACTCAGCAGAATTACGATAACCAGATGAAGAAAATGGGTCTTTACAATGGTGTGTCTGGTGAAGCTGCTAAAAACTCAGCTAACCAGGCGGCGAATCAAGATCAATTCGTTGGCGGGCTCGCGAGCGCCGCTGGCCAATGGGCCGCAAACAACAAACAACCAGCCGGTTCAAATTGGGCTGGAAATACTAGCGACAATTGGGCGTATGACCCGAACAAAAGGAAGGTGTAATATGGACCCGATGCTTGAAAAATACCTCAAAGATAAATTTGGCGAAAATTATGGGCAAAAAGCTCAAGACGATTATTCCGCGAGAGAGAGCAACATTAACGCTGGCTCTGTCGCTTCGGCCTTTGGCGACGCCTTGGCGCGTCGGCCAGTTGGTAGCCAAAATGAGTATTTCAGTGGCCTTAAAAAACAGGCCAAAGACGACACTATTGGCAAGATTGAACGGGAAAAACAAAGCTACATAGCTGATGTAGGATTCGAAAATCAACAAAACAAAGTACAAAGAGAAAATGATCAATTTGACCCCAACTCCAAAGCGTCGATTGCATTTAGAAAATCAATGGAAAATGTGGCGCCAGGTATCGCAAAGCAATACGGTGCCGATTGGGCAAACGTATCTGCTGGCGACAGCGATAATGTATGGAACCCTTTGAAATTTAAAGAAGCTCAGGCGACTAGATTGCAGGCCGCTCAACTAGCGAAGCAGGACAAACTTAAAGCCGCGAGCGACAAGAAGTCAGAAAGAGACTTTGCTCTTAGCACCCCCTATGGGCTGGCAAACACAATTGAAGATGCTAAAAACTTGAAGTCTGTCGATGAAGAAAAAAAGAATTTTGATTCTAAAATAACGGAAATGATCGCGCTCAGAGAAAAACACAAGGGCGGCGACATGTTTAACCGTGAGGACGTAGCCCGCGGACAACAGCTTTCGAAAGACCTGCTGCTGGCATATAAAAACTTAGCGAAGCTAGGCGTTTTATCAGTATCTGATGAAAAGATTTTGAATAAAATTATTCCGGCCGATCCGTTGGAGTATAATTCGATAGCTTCATCAGTGCAAGAACAAGATCCAATAATGCACACTCTCACTAAATTTAAAGCTGACTCTGAATCTGATTTTCAAAATAGACTTAACAACAGGCTGAGAAATCCAGTTCAATTATCAAAAGATCCGCCGCCAGCGACAAAAGTCATTAACGGCAAAAATTATAAAAAAGTTCAGGGCGGATGGGAAGAGATATAATGGCTAAATTTATTTCAGACGAAGAGATGAGAAAATTGGAATCAGGCGGGAAGCATTTTATTTCTGATGAAGAAATGTTGCAGCTTGAACCTGACTGGAAAGACAAGACCAAGGAATTTTTCACTGGTAAAAACTATGATTGGTCAAATGCTCCAAAAGACCTATTGCAGGGTCAGGTTGACGCGCTCCCAGCTTACGCTGGCGCAGCTGGCTCTGTTGTCGGCCTTGGGAATCCTGCTATTACAGGAGCTTTTACCGCTGCTGGCGATTCTTTGAAAAATGGAATTAACAGCACTGTTGATTCTTTGAAAAATGGAACCTTCATTGAGGATAATTTAAGATTGCCAACTCTTGAACAAGTCGCCCAAGTTACCAATAAGGCCGTAAAGTCATTCAATGATGGCGCGGCAGCTGAAATGGGCGGACAAGTGCTGGCGACGGCGCCAGGCGCAATTTGGCATGGAGCTAAAAGTATGGCTAACAAAACAGGTCAGGCTTTTAAAGCCGGCGCTGAAAAACTTGCTGAAAACGCCACGGGAGCTACTGGTGCTCAAGCTGCAAAATTCAATGATAATGCCGGACGTGAACTTTTGGACCGTGGTTTGGTTAAGTTTGGAGACAACGCTTCGGACATCGCAGGCAGGGTTAATAAGTCGATGGATGCAGCCCATTATGAGATTGATAACGTGCTAAAAACTCTCGATGAAAACGGAGTTAACATTTCATCTGGAAACGTAGTCACCAACATACAGAAAAAAATAGCCGAACTTTCAAGGAACCCATCGAAAGCTGGCGTCGTCCAAAAACTGGAAAAAATTGTCGAGGACATTTATCAATCAAGCACACTTGAGTCCAAAGTGCCAATCAGCGTAGGTGAAGAGACAAAACGTGGATTTAACAAAATGGCTGGAAACTGGATGGACCCAGAAGCCGGCGAAGCTGGGAAAACCGCATATCAGGCTTACCGCGGCGAAGTCGAGCAGACAGCAAATAAAGTTGCTCCTGAATTGGCAAAGAAATTTGAAGAGGCCAAGAAAACTTACGGGTTGTTGGCTCCAATTGAGGAAGCCGCTACCAAAAGAGCGAATACGCTCAACCAGTCGCCTTTCGGGGGCTTGCTGGATGTTGCGGCGGCCGGCGCTGGTGGCGGGGTTGTAGGTGGGCCAATGGGCGTACCTGTGGGGATTGGTGCGGCCATTGGGAGAAAAGTGCTTACGCCAAGAATATCCTCTTCTACAGCAGTAACTCTTGATAAGATTTCAAAAAGCTTGATGAATTCGCCGCAAATGAAAGAAATTGCTCAAAAGTCGCCAGATGTATTTCAGACTATGGTTTATCAGCTTGAAAAGAAATTGAATTTCGGCGGCGCTGAATTGCCAAAGGCCGCTGGACAGCCTCAAGAATCGGACAAAATGCAGGGCGAAAATCAGCAAAAACCGGGTGCAAATTTAGATAAGAATATGATCTTACGAAGATCCCAGAATTCAAAATATGGAAAGATTTTACAAAACGCTGCAGATCGTGGCGACGATGCCTTTAGCGCTGCACATTTTGTTTTAAGCCAAAGAGATGAAGGCTATAGAAAGCAACTAGAGGATCAGGCTTGAGGTTTTTGAACCAGCCAAGTAACCCATTTTTTCAATCCTATAATCATTAAAAATTGAAGCACGAATACTAATAAATTTGAAACGTTGCCATTCTCATAATAAAGAAGAGATTTGATCGGGTGATTTTCATAGTCAAAACGAATTGAGTCGAAGTCATCTTTATCAACTGGGCTAACCAGAGGTTTGCTGTAAAAAGGACTTTCTGCTTTTGTCCTAGACATCAAAACCTGTTCAGTCGTGGGTGTTGAAAAATTTAGCCTAATCCTATTTACTGAAACGCCGGCGCCAACAACCATGATAGCGAACGAAATCCAAAAAACGGTTTTATATAATTTCAGCGCCATTATTTGTACTCATTATGAACTGGCGGCGCAGGAGAGTTTTTTAAAAAAGATTCATTTTTTTGTATAAATTTTTGTCTAGAATACCAGTCTCCTATTATAAAGGCTTCTGTACAAACAGGAATAAAATCGTTTTTTGAAGATACTCTCTCGCAATAGTATAAAGATTGATTAAAGAATGGGCCCATTGATACCCACGCATCTTTGTCGGATATAAAATGAGGCGAGGCGCACCCAATTAAAAAAAAGCTGATCAATAAAAAATACTTCATAAAATCTCCTTCAATCATTTAGTTCAAATCAAAGATGAAGATCAAGGTGTATTAAAAAATTACTTCTTTTTGACTATTTTCTTCTCAAACTGATCAAAATAGCCAGGAGTAAGGAGCTGAACGACAGTGATACTCATGCCTTTGGCTATCTTGTCCATGTAGTCCATAGTCGGGCTGCTTTTAAAATTAAGAATGTTGTAAATCTGCATTTTAGAGCAGTCGCACTTAATAGCGAATTCTTCCACATTCTTTATCTGGTAAAGCTCTATATAAGCCCTAATGTTTTCTGCCAAAATTCTTTGCGATTCCAAATTTAAATTCAATGTATCCATAAATACAAGATATTATACTGTTGACCATTAGTCAAATATATTGTATCGTGTATAAATAAGTACAAGGTCCTATATGTAAATTCTGTCCCAAAAACAGACGTTTATGCAAGGAAAACGAGAGGATTCAATATGTTAGCTGAATTTTTGAACAAAGGAAGGGTGGTTTAGATGGAGTTTTGCTTCGGAATGACAATTTTAATTTTAATAGTCCTTATCCTATTTACTGAAACGCCGGCGCCAACAACCATGATAGCGAACGAAATCCAAAAAACAGTTTTATACAGTTTCAAAACCATGAAATTCCCTTATTTTGCTTCTTTTTGCTCTTGCGTTTTCTGGTGCAGCTTATCGAGCACGTACTTGTCGCTAATGGTTACAGCGGGGGTGCAGATAGGCGCCATTCCGTCTTTAACAGGCACCCTTTCGCAATAATAAATGGAGTCGCTTCCTGCTGAGCTCATCGCAATCCAGGCATCTTTTTCTGATATAAAGCGGGCTGTGGTTTGGCATGCGCTAAGAACAAAAAGCATAGCCAAAAGCGATACTATTTTTTTCATGGGAACCTCTTTTCTTATTTGTTGTTTCTCAGATAATTCAAAGTGCTGACCATGTTAGGATCATTAAAAAGGTCGGTTTCTTCTACGGCCAGGGCTTTAGAGAGCAGTTGAATGGTGCTGTGATCCGGCCACGATTTTCCTGTCTCAATTTCATTCACCGTTTTTACGGATTTGCCGATCATTTCAGCCAATTTGAGCTGAGAGAAACCCTGTTTTTTACGCAGATTCAATATGTTGGTGCTCAAGGCTGTTTTAACTTCCAAGACTTTTGTTTCGTTCATGGGTTAATATTAACACAAATAAACTCACTTTCAACATAATAAAGGTTGCAAATAAGAGTTTTTAGGTTATATTAAGTCTGTATGAACGACTCTCCTATATGTAAATCGTGCCTCAAAACGATTCAGATGTGTAGGCAAAACGAAAGGCTGCTCAAATGACAATCAAAAAATGTTCTTGCGGACACAAGATCGACTCCAAAGGAGCCAAAGTTCTCGGTGTCACCAAGACCGCTGGCAAGCGCATCCTCTGGTTTAATTGTCCCCTCTGCGCATCGACAGCGGTTCTGATTGTGAAGCTTAAGGCGGCTGCGTAATGCCCACTGAATTTAAGTTCGGATTTGATTTGCAGTATTCGGATCACATCAAGACTGAGTTCGAAGTCATTGTTGAGTGTGAACTTCGCTACATCAACAAAGAAGAATACGAGGTCGAGTTTACGGTCATCAAGAAAGAGGATGATTCGGAAATCAAATTCGACAGCCTTGAAATCAGAGACAGGGCTGTAATTTCCCACAGAGCTTGGGATCCGCCGGCCGACAAACTCTCAGACGCTTATCACGACTACTGTGAACGGCAACCTCAGTACGACAAATACGCAGATAATTTTTAAACGAAAACCAAAAGGAGACAAATGAGCACGATAACAGCAGAGGAAATTTCAAAACAGTTACCACTTAAGGTAAAGGCCAGGACAACGGGCATGTTTGCAGGCCATGTCATCAGATTTTTTGAGTGCAGGAATGAGCCAGGAAAAGATTGGCAGCTTGTCGGGATTTCTCTCGATGGGAAAAAGCACTTGATCGAACTTCAAAAAGATTCAGTTTACGAAACAATAACTTGGAAGGATTTAAAATGAAATCGGGCGAATCTAAAACGGAAAATAAAACGGAAACCCCAGCGGAAGTTAAGCCAACGGGCCTTGCTTTGCTTCGTGCACCGTTTGAAAAACATCAAATCAGCAAGCTGCCAAAGCCGACAAAGGCTCAGACAGACGAAGTGAAAAATGATTTTCAAAAAGGCATCAGATGTCCAGATTGCGGGGCTTGGCATCACCCTAAAGTTGTTCATTTGGATTACGTCGGTCACGCGGCCCTTACGGACAGGCTTTTAGACGTTGACGAAAAATGGGAATGGACTCCGCTCGCCTTTGATACGGACGGCCTGCCAAAATTTGATAAAATCGGCGGCCTTTGGATTAAACTCACAGTCTGTGGGGTGACTCGCTATGGTTACGGTAACACCGATAAAGACTCGACTGATGGGAATGCGGAAAAAGAAATCATTGGCGATGCCTTGAGAAATGCGGCCATGAGATTTGGTGCAGCCCTTGATCTTTGGCACAAAGGCGACCTGCATAAGCTGGAAAACGAAGGCTCCGACAAAAAAGAAACTTCTCAAAAACAACCGGAAACGAAAGCTGCAGCCGCAGCTCAACAGAAAGCTCAAAATCAAAACCCGCTGGATTACGTTGTGACGTTTGGCAAGTTCAAAGGAAAAGCGCTTAAAGACATTTCGATGGACGATATTGCAGGCTATGTCAGCTACCTTGAAAAGGGCGCCGCCACTTCAAACAAACCTCTAACTGGTGCCCCGCTGGAATTTGTCCAGAACTCTAAAAAAGTTCTGGAAGCCGGCGCGGATCCAGTAGGCCAAAATCTTAACGAAGACATTCCATTTTAATAAGGAGAAATGAAAATGACAAATTTAGTAAAATTCGACCAGTTAAAAGCAAATATTCAACTCTACGTTGCGCCGATAAAATCGGTGGTTGTCGATAGCAAGGAGTCGCAAGACTCCGCTATGGAATCGGCAAAACAAATTAAGGACTGGGCAAAAAAAATTGAAGCTCTGCGAGTTGAGCTAAAAGCTCCTTTTAAAAAAGCAGCTGATGAAATTGACGCCCACGCGAAAGCGATTACTGCACTATTGGCTGATCCAACGGCGCACCTTAATACTCAACTTTTAGCATGGAATCGTAAGCTTGAAGAAATCCGCCAGGCTGAAATTGCACGAATCAAAAAAGAAGAGTCTGAGCGCCAAGCCGCGGCTGATAAAGCGGCCAAAGAGGCTATGGACCTTGCAGCGTTTGAGCGTGAGATTGGTAATGACGAAGTGGCGGAAACCGCCGAACTCGTGGTACAGGCTGAATACGAGCGAACCGAAGCCAAGGCCATCACTGATGTAAAGTCGGAGCTCAAAAAAGTTGAAGAAATTCGAGTCAAGGGCGTCACTTTGCGCTGGGATTTTGAAATTGCAGACGTTTCCAAAATTCCGGCAAAGTACATGGTTCCGGATTTGGTTTTGATCAGAAAGACCATTGTTGACTCAAAAGGCGCAATTCAGATTCCAGGCGTTGAAAGCTTCCAAAAGGAGTCGATGACTATACGATAGTAAACATGAATTAAGTTACTCAATTTGATCGAATTTTAACAACCCCAATAATTGGCAACAATTCTGGGGTTTTTTGCGTTCAGGGGTCGATAAGAACTACTCACAAAGGATGTTCATCATGCTCAAGCTGTACGTTTCGGAAGACGGTAAAAACTTTAAAGAATGCTCTGCGCTCTTGCTGGGGGAAAATCTCAAACCGATCAAAAAAACCAGCGTCATAGAAGCAATTAAGACCTACGACAAAAACTGCACGTCTCACAAGTGCATAAAAAATCAAAGTAACGAGCGCCTTTATTTTCACATTTTTCGAAAATTCCTAGAAGACCGCGGGATTCATGCAATTCACGAAGTCAAAAAGCTCGACATTGAAGATTTTGAGTCCTGGCTTTTTACCAGAATGAAAGCCACTTCGGTTAACCGGCGCATGAATGTCTTTAAAAACTTCTTTGTAAAATGCAAAGACTGGGAGTTTGTTTTTTCAAATCCATGCGCTGGGCTTAAAAAGCGAAAAGAGGACACAGTTTCGCACAAGCCGTGGCCGATTGATGTTTTTACCCAATTCTTGATGCTGACTACAGGAGTCCGAACCGATCTGTTTTATTTTCTATGGCTTACCGGGTGCCGGCCGATGGAAGCCAAAAACCTTCGCTGGACTGACATCGATCATGATGAGAAAAAAATCACATTCCGATGCGGCAAAAATGCCAAGGTGTCCAGAGAGTTTCCTCTGACTGCAGAGGCTTCAAAAGTCCTGCACAACATCCGCATGGATTCATTGCACGTTTTTACGGAAAACAAGCAGCCAATCAGCAATGACCTTCTTTATCACTACTGCAAAGACCGCTTAAAACACATAGGCGCCTCACAGTACACAGTTTACGGATTAAGGCATACATTCGGGAGTCGAATCAGCGCAGAGGGCGCCAACGCCTTTGATATTGCCGAGCTGATGGGCCACACGAAAATGGAAACCACAAAGCGGTATGTCCACAAAGACCAGGAGAAAATTCTTAAAATTCTGGGCGCATAAGTCGGCAAGTTTCAAGATTAAAAATTGTCTGTTTAAGAATTCAACTTATTTCTGAAAAAAATAAATAGTGTGGCAATTTGTCGTGCAGCCGTGGAAATTTGTCGCCACGCAACGTATTATTTGTTTGCATTAGGCCTAAAGTCGAACTTACCATTTATTTACACCGCAAGTTTGCCAAAGCTAACTGTGTTAAGCTTTGGTAATCAAAAGTCCTTCAAATGCTCTACCGTCACTTATGGTGCCGGCCCAGGGCACCAAATTCATTTCTCTTCATTTCTGAGAGAATAGCAAACGGCTTTTTCAAGTCATATCGAATAGTTGAGCCATACTTTCTCGAACTAAAGAATCGCTTTTTCGACCAAGCTCTCAATAAGGGCGGCTTCACTCGTCCCATTTTTATTTTTAAGAAGTTCCATTTTATGAATTGTTTCGGGCTTAAGCCTAAAGGTGCGCATAATTTTTTTATTTTCAGTAATTTTTGTACGGCCATCGTTTAAAGGGAGATTCATCCAGACCTTAATTTTTTCGTAAGGCATTTTGAGAAAACCAGTCCCATTGACTTTATTTTCGTTTAAATCGCAGACGACTTGCTGAAGAGTTTTGGTATCTTTTGTTGTATCAAAGATGAAAGCTCTGGGTAAACGAGCTACGGCGGCGGGTAAGACTTCAAGAATTCGAGGCTCAACATTTTTTCCGGCCCAAATCAAATCTTTAATTTTAATTTTTGCCTGATAATAATTTTCAAAATTCATATTTGTTTTTAAAAACCCTTTTCTAACTAAAAAAGCCATGGCTTTTTTGAAACGAATATCTTTGCGATTTTTATCATCTTTAAGAGCTGCTTTTTTAATTTGTTCGATCAATTTTTTATTATTCATATATCACCTTATGTAAATTTTTTTAAATCTCCGCCAGCTTTAATAATTCTTTCAACTAAGTTTGGAAACTCATCAGAGGCAATGGCTTGTCGAATGAGTTGAATATTTTTTTCGGGAGCCTTAACAGCTTTGCTAACGAGGGCTGATTCGGGATCGATAACAACAACTTCGAGCATTAAAAGATTAAGAAAGGGTAAAAACTGACTATCATTGGGCACAAAGATCAATGGACTGTCTTCGTCATACATAAACCCATAAGTCGGCAATATTTTTTTGAGACTTTGTTTTACAAAATGATCAGCTCTGAGTAGGGCATCAAGATCGCCTGTTTGCGCTAAGCTAAGCCCGTATGTGAGTTCGGGTTGAATTAAAAGGCTAGTTTGGCCTAAAATTTCAATTCGTGAGTGAGCTATTGGGGGCGACCCGCGTATCAGTCGCTCTTTATTCTCATAATTTATCTGCTTGTCGAGCAAGCGGAATACTGTAACCAGCTTCTCTTTCATAGGAGTCTCCTGCTAGTAGTATCGGCTATTTTTAATATAATGTAAATA
>Ga0105164_10000231_pt1 | contig 42255 bp, 38 predicted proteins | sample VDWuncwatermetaG_FD_89674 | JGI IMG/M metagenome (GOLD analysis project Ga0105164, IMG submission 89674) | Wastewater microbial communities from Netherlands to study Microbial Dark Matter (Phase II) - VDW unchlorinated drinking water | ecosystem: Environmental > Aquatic > Freshwater > Drinking...
AATTAATAAATCCATTCCGTTATATTGTAATATCAACATAAGGGCTGAGTTTTTAGAAATTCATCGCAGAATTTTATTTTCTGAAGCAATTCTTGATTTTGAAAAACAGTGTACAAAATCACTTTTGCCGCTGCCTTTAGTAAATTTATTAACTGTATTCAGAAATAAATATGAGCGCCGCCTGCGTGAAAAACCAACCGAAACACCCTACAAATTGGGCGAATCTGAGATTAAAGATTTTAAATTAATCATGGCTAAAATCATCGGCAAAGAAAAAGACCTTTGGACTGAACTTTGCGAAGACAGAATCGGCACAAAGCTTGTTGATATTTGGGACGAAACAGAATCTGCACTTGGTCTTAATTTTTTAAGCCTCAGAAAAGAGGATCAAGATCTTCATCTAAATCAAAAACCTGAATGGGAAGGTGTCACTGAACTGATTTCAAAACATGGACTATCGAGTTCCGATGCTATGATATTAAATATGTTTCTATCGTCAAAATTTGAAGTCATTGCATCAAGTGACTCTGATATTGCGCTTACGTTAAAGCGCTTAAGATTGCCAAACAAACATTGTATTTCACCAGATGAGCTCAATGCACAAATTTAATTTCCGAGAATAAGAATAATTTGCTTAAAACTTCGGCTCTTTGCCGACAATGGCTTCAATAAAACTGGGTTTTTGAATTTCAGTATAACCCGTAGCCAAATACACTTGTAAAAAACCAAGCTCATAAATGCGTTTAGCCACTTCGATTCCATTTACGTTCTCAGCCAGATGCACATCAATATAAACAGGCGTAGCCGGATCTACTTCGCTAGCAATGGCTAAAAACTCAGCTTCTGTTTTTAAAAGTTTTATGGTTTTATTTTTATCTTTCGCGACTATTTGCCATGTCATATGAATTAAATCATCGTCATCAATAAGAAGGGCATCGTACTTCTCTTTAGGTTTTTCAATTTCGATAGGAACAAAGCCGGCCATTCCTTTAGGGATGAGTTTAACGCCAATCTTTGCGCAGCGGTTGCGGATAGTGGATTCTTCATAACGACTGGAAACAAGTACTGCCTTGTTTGTACGGTTACCAAGCCCAAGATCTTCAATTAAATCAAGGCCTGTCATATTTTGATTTAGCAGTTCAAAATCAACAAGATATATTTTTTGTATACTTTTGTCATTAGCGTGAGACTCGACATAATTTTTAAATTCTTGGCCTGAAGTAAAACTTAAATGTGTAATACCAGAACTATCAGCGTTTAAAGACTGCAACCGGCCTTTCCAAATCTGATGAATACTTAAATCGTCATCGAGCGAAATAACATGCATGTTAGTTTTTAAAACTAGCTTTTCAACAAACCAATTGGGTACAGCAGCTTTCGGAAAATTCATGGTAATCGTAGTACCAAGCCCGCGTTTTGATTGAATTTCAAATTTCCCAATAAAGCTTTCAACGCTTTGCTTGGCATGATAAATACCAAGGCCGCTGCCCGAGGCTGTGCCCTCTTTACCGTGCGACACACCCTTCTCGCCTAGTTTAGCTAAAATGTGTTCTGGGATGCCACGACCGTTGTCGCGCACGATAATCGATACGTTACTGTTATCACTTTGAATTGAAACCATCACTTTACCTTTTGCATCCAAAAAAGCTTCAACCGAGTTATTAATCAGGTTCGAAAGTACACGCTTAAGCTCATTAGCATTAATTTCGACGAAATCTCCGTAAGAGTTACTAAAATCAGATATAATCTCAACATCAATCTTATCGCGATACTGAATACGTTTTTCTGAAACGATCAGATCTACAACGGCAGGAGTAAGCTCAATTTGAGTTTTTAATGTATGAGTTTTAGATAAATTATCTACGGAGTTTGTTTTTTGCGCTTGTTGCGGGATATCATGAGATTCAGTAGCTTTTTCTTTTGATTTTTGCAGCAGGTCGTTAGCAATATCATTGATTCGTTGAATGGCCCCACGAATAATTAATCGCTTCTCTTCTGGTACAGAATTAAAAGCATCAGATAACATCGTTAGTGCTGATAGCGGTGAGCGAATGTCGTGAGCGACTTGGCGGGCGAGATCAGAAAAAACAGCTTTTGTTTTCATTTGCAAGTTTTCTTCACCCATCACAATAATTTTATTTTTTAGTAGCTTTAATGAGTCAACAATGGGGCCAGCCTCCGGAAAAAAAGGGAAATTGGGAATACCGTCAGAGGCTGCTAAAATCGAGAGATCATTGCTGAAAACTTGAAGTCGCTTAACAGTAAAGGCATATGTAATTATAGCTGATGAAAAAATAAAAAATGCAGATAAAAATATTGAAATCGCCAATGAAATTAAAATCAGTGTTGATTGATTCGATGTATTTTCGTTCCAGTTAAAAACCAATTGCAACTCAATACCATTTGCCACAATAGCGACAAAATCATTTCTTGGAGGGCAAGCTGGCAAGTTAATTTTTTGTAAAACTTCTTTATCTTTATTGCAGATAGTTATCGAACTTAACCCTAAAGGTCTTGCTTTTTCTAGGACAAAACCACGGGCATTTACAAAATCACCATATCGAGCGTTAGCTGAAAAAACATTTGCTAAAATGGATTCATTTGCTAGTCGCTGTTGCTGCAATTTTGAATATTCATATTTATTAAGAAAAAACCAAGATGCTATGCTGATGGGTACAATTAGAATTAGCCAGAGAGTAAATCCCGCTAGGATACTCTTTTTAAATAAAGGACTATTTAATAATAATTTTAGAGTAATTGACGGTTTCATCTAAATCTCTGATAAGAGTAAATTCTATGTTGTGATGGCCAATTGATAGAGTAGAAAAATGAAAAAGAGGAAGATAATTTCCTTTCTCGAAAGATTCTTTTAAGTGGATCTTAAATTCTTTGACCTCATCTTCAATATTATTGATTTTTGATACTTTCTGAAATTTTTCAATATCTCCTGAGTCTAAGTGAATAAATTCATTTGTGGTTATAACCCCAATCCAGGTTGAGGGCTCTGGATCAGCAACTCCAAAATCAAAAAGAGCAAGATCATATTGTTTGTTGGAATAAAGTAACCTGCTAAATTCTGATTTGGCATAAAAATCCCATGTGGTATCGACTCCCATTGAATCAAAAATCGGTTTTAGAATTTTCATATGCGATTCGCTAGACTGGCCAGAAGGAGAGAGTATTCGAATTGCTTTTGGCAATGTAACCGAACTCTTTTTAGTTGAAGTTAATTTATCATGAAGAGGGTAACCCAATGGTTGGAGACTGGTCGCTCGGATGACATTTAAGGGCAAATTATTGAAACTCATTTCCTCAAGTTTCAGACTTAATCGTATCAATAAAGCTTTTAAAGAAGGTAAATTGTCTTTATTGATAGGCTTTAAAAGAGATACCCTGTCATGACCCCTAGTCCAGTGGGGCAGTTTTTTTTCCTTAAGTATTTTTTCTGTTTCAGGAAGAAGAAATGTATTTACCTGAATAATATTCTCCCATGTTTTTTCATTTATAAAATCATTAAGATTAAACTGAGCTTCAGCTTGGTTTATATAAATAGAGCTGGGGGACTTTTTATTCTCAGATTGAAAATATTTATTTTTTTCAAGAGTTATACCACCTGAATTTACTTTAGACATGTAGTAAGGGCCAATTGAAACTTTATTTGAAATAACCTTTAAGGTGCTTTTATCTACATCCGAGGGATGAACGATTGCTAATGGTTGGCCGCCCATTCTCTGAAAAAAAGACTCCGAAGGCTTTTTGTTCGTAGTTTTAATTAAAATTGTTGATTCATTAGTGATTGATATCGAAGAAATATCAATTAATGCAGAAATTGATTTTCCGTATTGGCTTTCAAGTTTTATTGATCTTTTTAAATTCCAGATCAAATCCTCAGCCTTCAAGGGGGTTCCATTTGACCATTTTTTTTCTTGGTTGATTTTAAATTTGTAAATTCCTTTGGCTTGGTCAAATACCCATTCACTGATGAGATTTGATTTTGCTTTTCTTGAATCGTCGTAATTAAACCAAGTGTCAGACAATAAAAGTGCCATGTCATAGTCTGCCATTGAGCGGATTTCCAGTGGATCAATGGGTAGGCGATATGATAGACGTACTTTTAAATCTTTTGAGTTCATCGTATCCTTTGCGTTAGTTGATGTTGATATCAATAGTATGTATAAAACAAAAACTATATTTAAAATTCTATTTTTCAAGAAGCTGAAAGATACGTACACGCAATTTTTCTCTTTCTTGTAGAATTGATAACTTAGAATTCAAGCACTAATTTCTTCTGCTAGATTATCCGTCTCTAGTGACTTATGGCATGATACAAGTTGCGGTACCTTCACCAATACTATCAGAAATACTTGGTGAGGTGTTTGTTTTGAAATACCCAGTTGAGGCATCAATTGCAAAGACTTTACTAGCTAATCCCAAACATAAAACACCGATAGCTACGATTAATTTTTTCACAAATTTTCCTTATGGTATTGGATGAGGCTCCATTGCCTCGATCGAAGGTGCAAGTTTATCAAACTTTATGCGCCGAGACAACTTAAGATGGTCTTGAGCTGTTGGTTTGCCAAGGCTTAATGTAAAAATTTCAGAAACCTTAACTCCAATAACTTTAATGGGCCCGTAGTTCATTTGAAGATGAATATTTTCAGCGTAATCGAATTTATTGTTTTCATGTAAAGTCAGGTTTGGCTGAGAATGCACCCATTCTGGTAAGGGTTTAAAATGCAGCCAATATGTACGATGGTTTTTCAAATTACAGAGCCCTTCATTTTCTAAATCTTTTAGTAGCTCATCTTTGGATTTTCCTTGATGACCCAAAAAATAATTAATGGCTGCTTCCGAAAAGGCTTTAGTGATATTTTCAGTATAGCTTTTTCCTGAGGATAAACCTAAAGCAAAGCCCCCAGTCTGAATATCTACCAGGAAACATAAATGGGTTTCTTGGACGCCTAAAAATGTTTTAAAAAAAAGAGTTCTAATTTTATTACTCTTCATTTCATCAACAGTCTTTAAAATTTTTTTATTGCTCGATTCAACCGTTAAAAAAGGAGTCTGAGAGTACCAATGACACAAAAATGAATCCCTTTCGTAAAGCTCAGATAAAGCGGCTTGTCTTGCAAGCAGCTTAAACCTATGACCGGCTATGCCATTTGTTGAATTAAAACCATTAAGCCGTCCGACTTCAAAAAATGCTTTCCGCTCATAATACTCTACTACAGATTTAATATATGCATTTTTAATATTTGGATCAGATCCAAGACCATAACAGTTTTCGTTACTTATTGAGAATGAAAACTGAATAGTATGTAGCCAGTTTAAAGTTTCGAGAGGGAACACAAATTTTTTAAACTCTGCACCTTGCTGAATTTGTGCCTTAATAAACGCGCCCATAAAAATATTTTCAAACATTGAGTAATCCACCTAGCGGATAGCGTTTATACGAAGTGTTTTAAAGCCCATTTTTGACCTAAAGCCAAATATCTGAGTCTTCCATTGAGTCAATTTCCGCATTGTTTGATAGTGTTAGCAAGTAGATTTCTGTTTCGATTGTAGTCTGGACCCGCGAAAATTCAACTTTTACAGTAAAATTTGATGATTTTTGATAAAGCACGATCACGATTGCAATTTGATAAATCCAGCTTTTGACTAATTCTCAAAAAATTCTTGAACAAAAAGATCGCCCCGATCCACCTACATAACGGAGAGAAGTAATTAAGATTTTTTATTTTTTTTGGGGTGTAGGATCTGGTGAATAGTTTTTGCGTACCATTTACCCTTTCCCGTCTGAGTCGGAATCTTCATGGAATTGAAGATGTCAGCTATCTTCCAATAACTAAAACCTTGAGCACGTAGATCGTTCATTTTCTTGATATTGTCTTGTTCGTGGTTGTGCAGGATTTCTTGCCTATTGATGATTCGTTTACCGTAAGCTAGTCACATATTTTTGATATAAAAACTCTTTGCTCTTATACAGCAGAGTGTGCTGAATACTTGAAATCATTATTGATTTTAGCGGCTGCAATAAGGTAGCGTTGAGGAGTACTGGTACCCCAATTTTGTTATCATCCGACACTTATTCCGTACTTCGTTTCCTCCCGAATATCGTCGACACCAACATACTAGTTTCCGCAAGTTATGCTGGGGGGGCCGCTTAGAAAACCCCAACGGCACCGAACCTGCGAGAAAACATCCGCGGTACAGTAGCACAAACCTGAACAGTTAGTTAACACGCATCTTGTTGGACTTGCGCTCCAGCCGCCAAAAGTAGTACAACCACATGATTTTCATGAACTGTGAAACCCACTGTTGGGGATGGCATTATTTGACTTTATATCTACCCCCCCCCAGCAAATAGCAAGCCACTTATTAAAAATCTTATTAAAAAATCTTGTTATGAGGCGCCCTTCGGTTTGCGGTGAAATTTCTTCTTTAGAAGCGCTTTACCGGCACGAGAAGAAAACTTTTGCCTTTATGAAGAGGCATCAATTAATGCGCCCAAATAATCGGTCTAACTCGGCAAATGGGGTTTCTACCGACACCGGTCTTCCATGCGGACAAAAGCTAGATAATGCATACTGATCCATAGATTTTAAAAGCTCCTGCATTTCAGCAACACTTAAGCTTTGTCCAGCCCTCACCACGGAATGGCAGGCCATACTGGCAAACAAATCTGATATTTTTTTTTCTATCGCAAAGCTTCCACCATTATTTAAAAAGTCTACCGCCATTTTTTCAAACACCAGTGGTAGGCCGTAATCTTTAAGCAAGGCGGGCGCCGATTTAATTCCGATAGTCATAGGCCCTAATTGTTCAATTTCAAAACCCATTTTTCGTATTTCAAATACCTGCTTTAATAATACTTCAATTTTATCTTCTGATAAATCTATGGCCAGCGGAAATAAATAATTTTGCACTTCAAAATTTCCGGCGCGCCAAGCCTGCATCAAACTTTCATAAACAACTCTTTCATGGGCCGCATGCTGATCTACAAAAATCAAACGATCTTCTTTTTGGCAGATGATATATGTTAAATTTACTTGCCCGATCACTTGCAGTGCGGACCAATACCCACCAGTATTCGCAATTGTATTTACTAATACTTCATTATTTTGCGTTGAAATATTGAAGTCTTTATTTTTAAATTGAGTCTGCATAAAACTATGATCATATAATTTTAGATTCGGCGCAAAATTTTGCTTAGTGTTTTGCGTGTTATGATGAACTGCGGCTGCGGATGTTACACCTTGATAACTGCTCATCCACGGAGCTTTTTCAATCGCGCTTCTTAAAGTGCTATGTACTATTCTAAAGGCGCTTCCAGCATCTTGAAATTTAATTTGCGATTTAGTCGGGTGAATGTTCACATCAATTTCCTCCGGCTTACAATTTAAATACAGTGCGACATACGGATATTCACCATGCATCAGCAAACTTCGGTAGGCGTCCATCACCGACGCCTGAAGCGCCCTATCCTGCACCCATCTGTTCTGAGCAAAAATCCAAATCTGCTTACTGGTTTTCGCGACCTCCTGGGGAGAAGAAAAAATAATATGGCACTTAAATGATGCGCTCTCTCCACGTGTTTCAAATAATTCTTTTTTTTCTAACACATCAATTGCTCGTTCAGTTTTTTGTGCTCTTTTCGGATAATACAGTTGCAAGTCTCCATTGCTTATAAGTCTAAATTCAACCTGCGGGTGCGCGAGCGCCATAGCCTTAATTACAGTTTTAATTTGCGTGGCTTCACTGGTTTCTGATTTTAAAAATTTCAGCCTGGCCGGAACATTTTCAAATAAGTCCTCAATTTTAATTTCAGTGCCTAAAGTTTGCGAACTCGGTTTAATTTCTGAAATCACGCCAAATTTAGACTCGATTTGCGCTGAGTTTTTTTCATTTTTTTCAAAACTTTTTAAAGTCATCTTAGATACTGCCGCAGCACTGGCTAAAGCCTCACCCCGAAATCCGAATGTGTGCAAATTCCATAAATCATCAGTTTTGGTTATTTTACTGGTGGCATGCCGCTGCAAAGCCTTACCTAAATCTGCCGTAACAATCCCGTTTCCGTTATCTTGCACGCGAATAAATCTTCCACCCTCAGAAATTTCAATCGTAATTTGATCGCTGTTTGCATCAAGGCTATTTTCTACTAACTCTTTAACTAAATGAGAGGGCCGCTCGACGACTTCTCCGGCGGCGATCTGATTAACTATTTCTGAAGATAACACGTGTATCATGGTTTTTTCCTTTAATTTTTTAAGCAAACTTAAGCAAACTTTAAAATAAATAGGACAGACTTATCGCTGAATAATTTGATTTATCAAAATAATATTTCATTGCCATATCTATAGCACTTCGACCCAATTTAACCAGCCAAGCAACTTCTAGTGCCACCCCTAAAGTAGCGGCAGGCCACTCTAATTTTAGTTCAGGCGTTTTAAGCTGAATGAACGACACCTGCGTGAAAAATGTTCCGGAAAACCTAATCGCCGAATAGCGCCCAACCTCCACAACCTCATTTGAAAAACCAAAATCTGCCCACAACTTCAAACCTTTAACTGTGCCACTATTTTTATTTGCATAATCAATGTAATATTCAGGAACTTTAAAACTACCTAATACACTCCAGGCTATATCCGCCACTTTTTTGTAACCTACAGCGGCTAAACTCTCTGCCTGATCGGCACCAAATACATTTTCGCGCAAACTTATTAACTGCAATGTCGGGCCCGCGTAGGATCTGCCAAATACGGCCTCTTCTTCTTCAATATCACTGATATCTGCTGAGTCATTCTTTGGTTTTAATTTCATGGCGTCTTCATATAAAAGCACATCTAAATCTTTTTCCTTGAATCGACCTTTACCCTCGATATCTAGTTCATAGTCTACAACATAGCCTATTTTTCCGTCTTTAAGCTTGATCCGATAAAATGGCCCATAAGTTTTATCAGAAATAAAATAAGTTTCGCCCGCGCCAACTGAGGATATCACTTCTGAATCAAAATCTGAATTTGCATAAATTTCAACATCGGGGCTTATTATTTTGGCTTTTTGCACCGCCCATAAAATATCTGGAGCAAAAAAAATATAAAATAAATAAATGAATTTGAAGCTAGAATTTATTTCATTTTTCATGAAGCCGAATTGTAATGGACTTTAGCTAAATTTTTAAGGAAAGATTTTGGCCTTTTGATGATTTTTCTTTTTTACCCGGCAAACTCACGGGAAGGCGCAATAAATGCGCTGGAGATTCGGCTCTTTTATCCAAAAATGCCTTAATTTTAAGCCCGGCTTGCTCTGGATTGCGAACATAAACAACAGGATCAAAACCACAATTCCGGCAAAGCATTGAAGCCCGCCATTTAGTTTGCGCAAAGGCTTCAGCTACTATCAACAAAATAGCTATAAAAAATAAGCCCCGAGGATCTAAGCTTTTATAGACCGCATAGGTTATGGTAATCCCAAGTACCACCAAACCTAATATATCCACCAGATTCATGTGCTTATGAGCATAGACTCTTCGTTCAACTTTACAAAAAGCACAATAACAAGATTTTCTTTCAGATAACATAACTACAGTTTGCCAAATATAATGTTTTTTTTCTATTCTATAGACCATGAGCCTTGATAACCTATCCCTTAGACCTAACTGTTTACTAACCAAATACCCCCTAGTGTTTATAACCGGAATGCGCAGTCTGTTTTTTTATGAAAAACTCGGGGGCCAATTACAGGACTATATAAAAGCCCACGGCTATACTGTGGAATGCCCGCCCATGCCCTTTCGCGCTAAGCCGCAAAGATTGCACTCTTTAGCCCGCTGGTTAAAACAGCAAAGCTCTGTGCAATTCTCAGTGCAAAGTTCGGTGCAATTCCATTTTATACTTAGTGAACAGACTCACCACGAATTCAAATCTCTGTTTGAAAATCATCAACACTCTACATTTACTATTATTTCAAGAGCCTTTGATAAATTCTCTACAAAAGAGGCTCGCGCCCCTCTTTCGTACAGACTGCACAGACTCTTTTGCGCAGCTTTAAGCGTAAGAACAGACGACTACCATAATACACTGCCAAGTAAAAATCCTGAATTTTATGAACGATTTCTTGACCACTGTATTGAGCTTGCAGAAAATGAACAAATTCAAGCCAGGTGATGCAAGCCTTTCGTGGTTTTCACAAAACGCGACGCCAATAACTCTTTTTTAAGTTTTTCAAAATCGCTATACAATTTTTTAAGAATTACATTCAGCTCATCATCTGAATACATTTTGCCAGCCTGTAGCCGGGTCGCTACTTTTTGCAAAACTACATCTTTTTTTCGATTTTGAGTTGGAATTTGCAAGAGGACGCCGTTTTTAAAAAAAGTTTTAAAAACTTGCTTGTAGTAAAGTGTTTCGGCTTTTTCTGGGCTCATCCTAGGGCTCCCGAGCGTCACGTGGTGCTGTTAAAATTGTTCATTGATTTCTTAATTCTCATTTAATTCTTTTCTTAATTCGGTTCGCACATAGTGATCAATAATTTTAAAATTTCTTTGAACTATGCTTTGAACTACGTTTTGATCTTTACTTGCTGAGTGACCCATTACCCAATGAATTTTTGGTTTCACTCTATCAAAAATTAAATAAAATAATTTGTATAAATCGGCATTTGCAAGCTCGGTTTTCTTTTTTCCACTCATGAAATTATTGGCAATAAGATTTTCACGCCTACGCAGTAAATTTGTCAAAGCTTGACAATCTGAATATATATTTACTTCGATATTTTTTATATCAAATAATTTATGCTTAACTTCTTCATCTAATTTATTTAAACAGTAAATCGCGCCCATGATTTCAGCACGGATGTTGTTTTTTACTTTAAAAGATTGCGTTTCAATACTTGTATCTGAAACTTCACTTTTAGCATGCAACATTTCATTATTAAAATATAAAAAACCCGACACCGCCCTCCCCGTTTGGGGATTAAAGCTTGCATCCGTGTATATAAATATTTTATGAGGACAGAACTGTCCTTTAAAAAACAAAACTATTTATTTTTTTTGTCTTTTTTCTTTTTTTGTTTTTCTTTAGTGCTTAATTTGGGTTTGCCTTTGCCTTCTTTTGGTTTATCAGTGCTTTTTGCCATTTTTCTTCATCCTTTGTTAAAAATTACCTATTCAATATCCTAGCAGATGTTGGAGCTTTCTAGTACAAAAAAACGAAGCAAAAAAAACTAGACTTTATATTTTACGGGCCAAAAGGCCTGATCGCCATTGAAGTTAAAAGATCTCACAGGTATAATCCCATTTGAAGATTTTTTTAAAAACTTAACGGCCATACTAACAGACCCAAATAATACTACTTAGAACTCTGAATTTTTCTAATGCGCTGTCGCTCTCTGGCTTAAGTGAATGCACTCAAGTTGATTGAGCGCTAAAACTGTCGAAATGCACTCTAAAACCCCATTTCATCTAATGTCATGATGTGATGAAAAAAATCGAACTCTCTTACCGAGGCCTCAACTCCCATAGGAGCTATTAAGGCGCGTTCAATCGTCCATCCCTTTGGTACTTCTATTTTTGAAATTCTATTTTGCACCTCTTTGATGATTGAAATTCCTATGGGTTTTTCTGAAAATTTAATTTCGCATATGGTCTACTAACAAGACCCTCGCAATTTTTCTTTTATCCGCTGATAAAGATTGTATAACTATTTCAGCGGATAAAGGGAACAAATAAAGTTACCTAGAGCTCTCATTTTTTTCTTAATGCGCTGTCGTTCTCTGGTTTGTAAGTACATTTCGAGAGCTTGCTGCCTAGATAGCCATTTCGACCCTGTTTATGAGCCTCAAGCTTACCTGAGCGAGCCAGCGGCCTGTGCAACGAGCTTTTCATATTAAGGAAAAGTTCAAATTTTGCGTGATGTTAGATATAGACTACTTAGAACTCTCAATTTTTTTCTTAAGCTTTTCAATCCAGCGGGGGTCAGTTTCTGTCTCGATCATGCGCTCGAGCGCTAAGCGGGCCTGCGTATTATCGCCGCCCTCGCTAGCCAGACGCCCCGCACTTAAGCGTAACCAACTTGGCGCGCCATTTTCAGCCGCCGCCATAAAGCGCTTAGAAGCCTTCAGTTTATTTTTCTCTTCAAACAGCGCATGATACCCCGCCACATAAAGCAACCGCCATTCTTTATTAAAAACCTCAACCCCTTTATCAAATATAACCGAAGCCCCCGCATAATCAGAAATCAAAATAGTTAAGGCCAATGCTCCATAATAATAAGCCTCTTTAAATTTTTGGTCGAGCTCAACAGTTAAATCAATCACATTAAATAGCCACGATTTACCTGTGCATTCGCGCTCGTTAATAGGCTGATCGCAATGATCCATATCTTGTACGGCGCGTATCCAGAATGAGTCAGCAGCCTGCGTTGAGAAGCCGGCGTTAAGATATTTTAGTTCGATGGGGGGCGCGATGTAGTCGGTGCGAGATTGGATTTTGGGTTTTAGAAATTGAGCTTGGAGAACGAAAAAAAAAGCTACTATTGCTAGTAGCCTTAGATCCGTTCTAAGCTGATTTTTTAGATTAAAGTCCGACAACAGTATTACTTAGAAGTTTATTTTGGGTTATAGTCCACACGTCACTATTCATTACAAGAGTACCACTTCGCGGATCACCAGCAGCGTTAGCCCTAAAAGTTGTGGCGGTGCATACTGAAGCGGTACCACCTACTGCAGTAGCACTTGTTATGACTGGAGCCCAAGTTGCCCCACTGGTATTTACTGCTGCTGCCCCCGTATAATTGTTACCAGACGTTTCCGGAGGGGCGCCTCCTGTGCTAAGATACCCTCCACAAGCAAGTAAAGTAAAACCAGCATGGTAACGTAATAAGTTACCGACCACTCCAAAACCCATATTACGAAGATCTATGGTATGAAAGCCCCACTCACTTTTAAAACTTGTTTGCGCTGTATAAAGCGCACTCAAATGAGACTTAGCCTCAGATTGCCGAGCCTTAGCCTGAAACTTTGAATACTGCGGGACCCCAACCGCCGCCAGCACTCCAATAATCGCCACCACAACCATTAACTCAATCAGTGAGAAACCCTTATTGTTTAATATCCTATTGTTTATTACAATTTTATGCATAACTGAATTCTCCTTTATAAAATATATTAATGACTCCAATACCTAAAATGCTAGCACTTCATCTCTGAAATAACAAAGTTTATTTTTTAAAATAAAGCTGTAATACTCTAGGTTAGATCTGTAAATGAAATTCTAAAATTGAGATTCTAATTTTGAGACTTTTACGAATTACAAGGCTTTTGTCGTGCTTTGCAAATTTAAGGTTTATAGTGCATTTTATATGAGTACTTGTTAGCGTTGCAGTATATTAATACTTTAAGAGATTTATATTATGCGTAAGCTTTTTTTTATAATAATGGCAATGATAATGGCTGCAACATCTATGGTCTTTCATTTTGCCGTGACTACGTCATTAGTTTTTATTCTCGGAGATAGTATCACGTTTTTTTCAATCTTCACTGGTCTTTTTTTATTTTCGATGGGCGTTGGCGCTTATTTGAGTAATCGGCTACCCCTGACTATTCAGTTATTGATTAAATTACAACTGGCTATGGGGTTAGCAGGACTCATTTTACTGCCAATAATTTTTTTAATTTATGGGTACTTTTCACAATTTAGCGAATCTTTTTTACAGACGTCCATTTTGTGGATTATCGGAATTATATCAGAAGTTATGCTCGGGGTAGTTGCGGGTATGCATTTGCCTGTACTTAAAATTTTATATAATTCATCTTGCAATGAAGAAAATAAGACTGTAGCCCAAATTTTAAGCTATGATTATGTGGGCAGTTTTTTTGGCGCGGCAATGTATCCGCTAATTTTTTTTCCTTATTTTGGGCTTCTTAAAAGCGTTTTTTTATTTGCAATAATAAATTGTATCTTGGCGGGTATTTCATTGTTCATTTTAATGACGACCTCAGTAGAAGCAAAAAAAAGCAAGGCAAGATACGGCGTTTTGCTATTTATACTCTTGCTTCTGTTTTTACAGTCAACTGCCTATTTTCAAAGTGACTACTTGGAATACTTTATTACTGGATTAGTGTATGATAACAATTAAACCTTTAGGTGCCCATTTATTGATAATGATAATGGCACTTTGTGTGTTACTTTATGAACTAACAATTGCCTCACTATTAGCTTTGATATTTGGTGATGTTATTTTTTATTTTACATTAACAATTGCATTGTTTATTTTATTTATGGGTTTTGGCTCCTTGCTGGCGCAGCGTTTTATCTCTAGCGCCAGCCCATTACTTGTAGTTGAAATACTTATTAGTCTATTAGGCGCTGGCGCAACACCAATTATTTCATTGGTTGCAGCAACCACACAGCACAGCTTATTTGTATTTATGGCTGCACTTTTTTTTATTATCTTTATTGGATTGCTCGCTGGTGCGGAGCTTCCTTTATTGTTCAAAATTACTCACAGTATAAGTCAAGATAATAATAAATTTAGTTTACTTTTAGCCTATGATTATATTGGCGCTCTGCTTGGCTCAGTTTTATTTGCACTAGTCCTTTTGCCAAATGTCGATCTCATTGGTACTGGTGTTTATGCGGGTTTATTAAATATTTTTGCGGCTATTATTATTTACTATTTAAGCTTAAATGGCTTAACTAAGTTGCGTCAAAATATTTATAAACTTAGCTTGGCATTAGTATTATTTTTTTGTTTACTATTAAAATATAAGCAAGAGGCCATACAGCAATCGATTGATACGACTCTTTTTCGAATTTCTACCAATACAAAAATTATTAACAACTTTCGCACAAAATATCAAAAAGTAACACTTACATTAACACCACTTGCTGATATCGATGCTAATTCATCACTCCCTTTAAATAAAGTGGCTACTGAACTTCAATGGCTTTCAATTTATCTTAATAACCAAATTCAGGCTCAGTCGGTTTATAAAAGCGAAACTGACATATATCATCATGCCTTTGTGCATCCAGCTATGATAATGGCCGGCAAGCGCGAATCAATACTTATACTGGGCGGAGGTGATGGCCTTCCCGCGAAAGAAGTCCAAAAATATTCTGATGTTAGGCAAATTATTAATGTCGATTTAGACGGGGAATGGGCTAATTTTACCAAAGAAAACCCCCTCATGCGTGAGCACAGCCATGACTCATTCAATAATGTTAAACTTAAGCTAATCATTGCAGATGCTTTTAAGTGGGTGCGCAAATCGCAACAAAGTTTTGATGTGATACTAGTGGATTTTCCTGAAGGTGTTGATATTCCGCTAGCTCGTAGCTATAGCCTTGAATTCTTGAATGATCTTAAGAGAATATTAAATGATGACGGTGTCATTTCTTTTCAAGTGGATACATTTAATAACCCTGTTTATTGGAGCATTGTACGCACTATGCTCGCCGCTGGGTATAAAGTCATACCACACCATACGAAAGAACCATCCGCGGCAGAAGGCTTGGTGCTGTTAAGTAAAACTAAAATAAACCTAACCACTATGCGTAACCGAATTTCTCAGTATCCGTTTATTCGTCCTGAACTTTTTATCAGCCCACAAGCAATGGAACACTATCGACAAGAAGATAGACTTATAAAGCAGACTCGAAAATACAGTATCAATACATTTTTTAATCCGATTTTTTTACATTATTACAGATTTTCACAATATTAGCACCTCAGTTTTGTTGACATTAAACTAGCCAGTTTACTAATATAATAATAAGGAATAGTACTTTAACAACTTGGTGTAAATTGTTATCAGCCAGAATTTTATTTTCATCTTTTCTATTGGCCTTTAGTGGTATTATCACTGAATTTTTGTGGGCTCATTTGCTAACACTAATTTATGGCAACACACTCCTGCACTATAATTTGGTGGTTGGTATATACATTGCGTCCATGGGCCTTGGCGCCCTATTCTGTACTGAGAAATTCAAACACAACTCTCTAGCTCTACTCATAGATCTGGAAATTATTTTAGCCTTCATCAGCGCTGCAGGCCCACTCTTAATTATTTATTTTCAAATTAACAGCTTGGCCATCTATTTGCCAATAATAATTATGGGTTTTATTGTTGGTTTTGAAATTCCTTTACTTACATATATCTCTGAAAAAAAATTATTCTATGGAATTTTAGCCTTAGATTATTTTGGCATTCTGGCTGGCTCGGTTTTATTTGCAACAGTGCTGCTGCCCTATTTCGGGCTTTTTAATTTGGCCATAATTTGTGCGATAATTAATCTAGCAGTGCCGTTCATTATATATACTAATCTCTTTAAAAAAAATATTGGCTTAGTAAGGCTTTCTATTCTTGCGCTATTAGTAATAGCTTGTATTTACTTATTGATAACAAATTCACAATGGGAAGCTGTGGTCAAAGAAAAATATGTTCAATAGTCTGCTTGTATTTTTAACCGCGTCATCCGCTATGATCTACGAACTTGCACTTGCAGATTTTTTAAGTGCTGCCGGACAAAATGCCCTGGTATTTCAAACCGTCAGTATTGGTCTTTATTTGTTTGCTAGTGGCATAGGTGTTCTGGCTTTTCAAATTAAACCGCCAAAAAATACGCTACAATTTTTAGTTATTTCTGAATTTTTTTTAATAGTAATTGCCTTTCTTTCGCTTCCCCTTCTTTATCAAGTCACCAATCTACAAGCGACATACACACTTGGTCTTTTATTAAGTTTCACTATTGGATTCTTGACCGGTCTTGAGCTACCTATTTTTATTTCATTTATAAACAGGCCGCCACAATGGCTAATGGGATTAAACTATTTTGGTGCCTTATGGGGTAGTTTGATTTTTACTTTTTTTTTACTGCCTCGTCTTGATATTCAAGCCGCAACGTGGACCGCCGCCACAACCAATTTAATAGTTTTAGTCTTAATTGTTTTAAAACAGCGCCAGCATCTTTGGGTTTTGCCGGCGCTCGCCACATTTATTTTTGCAATTATAATGCTAGATCTTCACAACTTTAACTACCTATATAAACGCTGGATGGAACAAAAAATCTGTCGGATAGAAAATAAATCAATATTCACAAATTGCGATATCTATTCATCACAAAGAAGTCTTTACCAAAAACAAGATTTTATTGATATTAATGTATCAAATAATTTAAAAATACTCACCTCCATCCTTGACCCTACTGTACAAAATGCCAATTTCCCCTCATCAACATTTGCAATGCTACTAAATGGGCAAGTTCAATTTCATGCCTACACAATAAATCTTTACCATGAGTATTTTGCTCACGTGCCTATTCAGTTAAATAATACTATCCCAAAACGTGTGCTGGTTATGGGTGGTGGTGACGGGCTATTAGTTAATGAACTATTAAAGTATAAAGATGTAGAGTCTATTGACTTGGTTGAACTTGATCAAATGATTATTGACACTGCTAAAACAAATGAAATTTTATTAAAATTTAATAAGAAATCCTTATTTAACAGTAAAGTACATATAACTATTGCAGATGCTTTTGGCTTTTCAAAAAAATGCCCAATAAAATATGATGCCATTTACTTGGATTTTCCTTATCCAAACTCGTTTGATGTACAAAAACTTTACAGTCAAGAATTTTATACCCGCATTCAAAAATGTTTAGCCCCAAAAGGTTTTATGGCTTTAGATCTACCGCTAAATGACAAAGATCATTTACTAAATTCGGTCCTTATTAGCACTATCCACTACTCTGGCCTTAAACAAGTTCAGCCATTTTTTTCGGCTCCAAAAATTTATGTTGATACTTTTTCTGGCTCTACACAAATATATAACAACCCAATTTCTGAAGGCTTTGTGCTTGCTTTTAAATCAACTCGAATACTAAATTCAACATATAATAATTTAAATATACCATTAGTAACTCTTGATTCCAGAAAATATAAAGATTCAATTCAAAATATTATTTCTTACGATGTGGCAGAAAAATATATAGACTCGGTGTTTCGACCTAAATTTACTTATAAACTTCAGCCCCTAGAATAATTACTCGCAAATAACTTTTCCGGTGTAAGCATCTTCACTTATTTTTACACAAGGTTTAGGATTGTTATTCGCATCAAAACAAAAATTTGAACATGCGCAATTTGGTTTACCCGTAACCAAGTTAAAGCCGAGAGTTTTAGAATTTGGCCCGCAGTCAATGTTAAATTTAGCTGGCGTTCTAAATGCCTCTGCAGAGTGTGCAATTACTATTTCTTTAGATTTAAGCGCAAGTACGCTTGAATTCGCAGGTGGTTTATGCTCAAGCTTAGCTTTAAGTATAATACTTGTGGCCACATAGCAATTAGCACAACTTCCCGGAATTTTTGAAAAATGTTGTATTGGTGTAAATTCAATTATTACTTGCCAGTGGCACTTATGACTGTCAATAGCGGGGTCACACGAAATACCATCATCATTAATAAACCCGTTGTTTTTAACCGAATCAAATTTAGGATGAACATCTGGCGCAGGCGCTGTGCCATGCTCTAAATCTGCTTTGCTTAATAGAGAAATCCTAACCGGATATCTTGTATCTTTAGTAGCTGAAGGATTATTAAAACTTTCGCTTGATGGGCAGCCGGTCGCAATATCAAGACAATTAAATAATAACGCATTACCCGTTAAAACCCCGGGTTGAGGGTCGTATTGAATACTTGAGTAAAGCGCACTACGTGTGCTCATTAAATTGCGCAGTTCAGACTCAATCTTAAAGGCCGTGGCCGCTAAACTATTCTGTTGATTGAATTTAAGCATGGCATCTGTAATAGAAAAAATGGCCAAAACTAATATGGTTAAAATACCCGAAGAAACTAGAACCTCAACCAGGCTAAAACCTTTATAATTTAAGAAGCGCTTTAATCTGCTATGCATTTAATTAACCCGCCTGCAACAGTTGGCACATAGCTTGTATCTATTTTACAGCGTTTTACTACAAACAATCCATTCGGATTACCTGCTACAGGCAGTAGACATGCATTTTGGCATTTACAATCTAATTCGCCGGCCGTTAAATTGTAACCTGCCAAATAGGCATTTACGCCACATGCTCTAAAACCATTGGTCAAGCTATTACTAACTTTAACTGCTGTGGTAAAGCTTTCAAGTGGTATATCCAGTTCAATTTCTTCTGGTGTAACTAGCATTTTACTGTTCTGAGTTGGTATATACGAAAGCGTAGCGCTAATTGTTATTGACGTTGCTGAAATTGGACAGTTGTTTATATTACAATTTGTAGGTGGTAAATCATATTGTCCAACCGAGTGATCTGGCTCAAAGCTAATATCAAGTTTCCATCTGCAGGCCCCCACACCTGGCGAATTACAGCTTGTACCGCCATCGGTAATATGACCATTATTTATAGTGGGATTAAATACGGCAGTCGTTGTGCCATCACGCCCATAAAGCGCAAGAGGTGCAGGATACAGTCCGACAGGGGGCACATAATTTGTTGTTACGCCATTAATATCAAATAACAAAGGTTCAGATGGGTTACAGCCAATTTGAGTATCTAGACACGCCGCTAATAAATTATTGCGCGCGCCACCAAAATTTGAGGCCAGTGCTGTATTTGTAAGCGATGTTTTATCAGAAAGCAATCGGCGCAAGCGGGCTATTAGTTCATACTTAACCAAGTGGGTTTCATTTTGAGTACGCACAGAAGTGGTCATCAATAATACATAACCTACACTTATTGTTATAATACTACCAACACCTAATACGACTAATATTTCAATTAATGAAAATCCGAAAAAGTATTTTTTATTTTTTAACATTCGACTTATTTTTTTCATTAATATTTTTTTCATTTAATATTTTTTTTAAGTTATCTATTTGTACTTGCTGGGCCTTAACTGCCTCTATTAAGGGCCCGATTAGGGCCGCATAATCTACCATAAGATAGCCCTCTGCACTTTGACTGACGGCTTGCGGAAAAATCTTTTGAACATCTTGCGCAATAACACCCATTGGTGTCTGATTTTTTTCACTGTCGCGATGCCACTGCCAAGTTACACCCTTAAGTTTTTGTATTTTAGTAATTGGATCCTCAATTTTTTGTATATTAAATTTTAAATTTTCATCCGAGAGTTTAAAAATCCTACCAATTGCATTACCAATAGCATTAACAGCACCCAAAACAACAGAAATACCTGCGGCTAATGCACTTCCAACAACCTGAGCAACAGCTCTTGTAAGAATATTATCTGGGATTAATCCCCCTAAAGTAACAATACTATTGACAAGACCAATAATCATATTAGTACCAGAACAACCTATTGTTGAGTAGATGAGCCCATTACCACCTATAGCTTGAGAACTACAACCTGCAATATAGCCCTGCTGCTGCGCGGGCGTTAAGCTCTGAAGCCCTACACACTTTATTTCACCCGTAGCTTTTATGTTAAAAGCAGGATCAGGAACGCACATATCGGGCTGCCCGTTAGTTTCACATACACTTTGGCATGCACAAAGCGGTTGATCGTATCTAATATCGTAACCGGCCAGTACAGCATTAGTACCACAATCCAAAGTTTGGGTGCTTCCAAAATAAAATGCCGATTTTTCAACTGAAATCTCAATTGGTTTAATATTGTTTAGCTTCAAAGCCGCATTTACAGGATCATGTGTGATTGTCGCTTTTAAAGTAACAGTGGGTGCTAAAAAAGCCCCCACCACATTGCCAGGTATACAGGCATTTGCAGTTGCACAGTTGTTTGCACTGACATCATTATTTGCAATAAAGCTAATATTTGTACGCCAGTTGCATAGTGCCAAAGCTGCGGGCGGAGGCGTTGGATTGGTACGGGTGCATATTACTCCATTGTCATCCATATATAGCGCCGCAGCTCTTACAGTGTCACTCATAGGGCTCATTATAATCAAATCAGATGATGCTTTTAGCGCGCAACCAGCAGCATCTACACAATTTCTTAAAAGTTGATTACCAGGGCTCTGAGTTGTGGCTTTTGCCGTGTTATTTAAGGCATCTCGAGATTCAAACAAAGCCCTAATCGCCAGCTCAACATTTAAAGCTTGAACCTTTGTGCTTTCAACTTTTTTATTGCGCAAGGTATAGGTCACAGTAGCCTGAAAAGCAATTGCAAGTAGCATAACGATGCCGCCAATAATCATAACTTCTATTAAACCAAATCCAGATTTATTTGATAGATTTGTTTTTGTGCCCATATACATAAGTTTATGTATTTTTTACATAATAACAAGAAAAAATAAATATTACTTGCTCTGCTATATTTAGGTGCCTCATCCTGAAACGCTTTATACACGCTTTATACACGCTTTATACACAAACTGTAATTAATATAGCTATTTGCTTTTCTGGACTTATGTCTAGCTTGATATACCTAGTCTGTAAGTTTCTTATTTAAAAACTCCGGATTTTGAATATTAACATAAACACGAAGTTTTTTAAAAAACTTCGTGTTTATAATATTGACAAGAATCCGGAGTTTTTGCTAGTCTGCAAGAATGACTGGTAACTTCAATCGCAACAAAGACACCAAAGCAATAGAGACTATATTAAAGGCTCCGCAGTCTTCATTTTTTTATGTGCGTGGCAGGCGGCGTGTTGGTAAGTCGTGGATTTTAAAAAAAATTGCAAAAAAACACAAAAATGTTTTTTATTATATGGGGGCTCAAGATTTAAAAACAAGTGGTGCCTTTACTGATTTTATATTAGAGTGGGAGAACTTTTCAAAACAAAAAAAATTATCTGAAATAAATCCGGTTCTTTTAAGCTGGAAAAGAATTTTTGATGAGATAACACTTTATATTAAAACATCTAAAACACAAACTGTTTTAATTTTTGACGAAATTCAATGGATAGCAAAAGCAGGCTCAGGCTCAGGCTTTATCGGCAAACTTAAAGAGGCCTGGATCGATTTAGAAAAAACTGATAAAGCCAAGGTTGTAATTTGCGGGTCATCCTATAAGTTTTTTCAAGAAAACACGGGAGGCGAAGAGGTTATTCTCAGAGGAATGAAAACCCATTCCGATATTTTGGTGCAACCACTCAGCCTGAGTCAATGCCGTAAAGAATATTTTACGAGTTGGAATCTGCACGAAACGACTATCGCCTATATGATGACGGGCGGAGTGCCTTATTATCTTAAACAAATTGATCCGCGCAAAGCTTTTATCTCTGCCATCAACGATGCTTTTTTTTGTAAAAATACAATCTTTACAGCAGAAGTTGATGAGGTGCTGCGGCTTGAATTTAATAGGCAGGGCATTAAAACTGTTAAAGTTATTTTAGAGGCCATTGGCACTTACGGAGCCACTCAAGTTACCATCATAAAAAAAACAAAAATTTCAGATGCCACTGTGTCTGAAATTTTAACCAAACTTGAAGATTATGCTATTGTTGATGGGCATACTCCGTCAGGCAGCCCGACTAAAGCAAATCGTAGTGGAGTTAAATATTACATTAAAGACTTTTATTTGAATACGTATTTTTCTTTACTAGCTCCGCTACAAGAAAAAATTATTAAAAATAACTCTGCATTGATTTTTTCAAATGAGTATTTAAAAGATTTTTCATCTTATTATATAGAAAACTATACAGGCCCGATGTTTGAAAAAGTTATTCGATATATTCTAGAATTAAGACTTCTTGAGGTTAATTTATTTAAAAAACTAGATCTCAGAGATGAAAATTATCGAGTCACACAATTTTGGGATCGCAACCAACAAGTAGATATTATTATCGAGCATCCTCGCGATAGAATATCGCGCGCTATCGAAGTAAAATGGGTTAACAAAAAAACTAATAATTTAGCTCATCTTTATAATGCACTTGAAGAAAAAGACTATCCACTACCCAAAAATTTTAGCAGGCGTAATTATTTAGCTCTTTCTTTAGAGACCCAAAAACAATCTGACGCATTTCAAATTTTATTACCTGATTTATTTTAAAGACTGAGCATTTATCATAAACCTTAATGCTTTTACCGGTAGGCAATAACTTTTTCTTCAATTAGCCTTTTCTCTAAAATCAAACAAATTGTGTGATAAAGAATTTCATGAACTTCTTGAATGCGCGCGGTGTTCGGCCCCGGCACCACTAAATTAATATCACACCTATTTTCTTTTACGGCCTTACCACCGTCTTTGCCTGATAACAAAATACTTTTTGCTCCAATTTTTTTACACATCATAAATGATTTTAAAATATTCGCTGAATTTCCAGACGTGGTAATACCCATAAAAACATCTTTTGACGACATCAGGCCTTCAACCTGCCTTGCAAAAATATCTTCATAGCTAAAATCATTACCAATAGCTGTCAGAATAGAGGTATCTACTGTTAAGGCAAAGGCCTTAATCGGGTTACGATCTTTACTCAGCTTAACCACTAATTCCGCCACAAAGTGCTGGGCATCGGCGGCCGAGCCCCCATTACCCGCCACAAACAAAGCGCCCCCATTTTTGTAAGTCTCCACCAGTAGAATTATCATTTTTTCAAATTCTGAGTGCAAACCTTGCGCCTCTTGTAGAATTTTTAAATTTTCGCTGGCCTGTTTTATTTCTTCTAATAATATTTTTTTAATCATAATATTCCCGTCTGTCATGTTGTACTGTTTTTTCTAATCCAAATTTTCTAACAACAAACTACTTAATTTTTTGCCTTAAATATCTCAATAATTCTGCGCCTAGTTCTTCTCTTTCAAGTGCTAATTCAATATTGGCAATTAAAAAACCCAGCTTATCGCCGGCATCATAACGTCTGGTGGCAAAGCTGTAGGCATTTAAAACCCCGCTTTTGGCTAATTCATTCATGGCATCACTTAATTGCACTTCTCCGTTTTTATCAGGCTTGGTGTTTTTTAATAACTCAAAAATTTCAGCCTTAAATACATAGCGTCCCGGTAGCGCCCAGGTTGAAGGCGCAAGTGCGGCTGCGGGTTTTTCTACCACTCTTAAAACCCGTTTTCCCAATGTTAAATCTTTATTATCTGCGCCCACATCTACTATACCATATTTAGGCGTGTCACTAGGCGCAACCGGCAGCACCCAAACCGAACTTGCACCCGTTTCAATTGATTGTTTTAATAAAAAACCAATAACATTATTTTCTTTATTGGTAGGTATAGTTATTTCATCTCCCAATAAGACTGCAAAAGCTTCATTTCCTATAACAGACTTAGCACAATACACGGCATGCCCCAGCCCTAAAGCACTTTTCTGCCTAATAGAAATAATGTTAATATTTTCTCTGATCTGGTTGATGCTTCTCAGTAAATCTTCTTTACCTTCGTTAACCAGCTTGCTTTCAACTTCATAAGAAATATCAAAAAAATCTTCAATTGAATGTTTTCCACGCCCTGCTACAATTAAAATATCTTCAATTCCTGCCTGCATGGCTTCTTCAATTACATAGAGAATAGTAGGTTTATCTACAATAGGCAGCATTTCCTTGGGAATAGTTTTTGTGGCCGGAAAAAATCGAGTGCCCAGGCCCGCCGCCGGAATAATGGCCTTCTTAATTTTTTGATTGTTTTTTTGACCAGTTAATCTATTCATGTTCCTTCATGTTCCTGTTCTAACCGAATCTTCCTGTGATATAATTTTCGGTTTTTTGCTCTTTAGGGTTGGTAAATATCTGCGAGCTTTCTCCGAACTCAATTAAATCACCCAAATACATAAAGGCCGTGTAATCCGCTATGCGCGCCGCCTGATGTAAATTATGGGTTACCATTAATATAGTAACTGATTTTTTTAATTCCGACAGTAATTCTTCTATATGGGCGGTAGAAATGGGGTCTAGCGCTGAGGTGGGCTCATCTAAAAGCAATAAATCGGGTTCTGTTGCTAAGGCCCGCGCGATGCACAACCTCTGCTGCTGCCCACCTGATAGGGCGGCAGCAGAGGACTGTAATCGGTCCAAAACCTCATTCCAAAGCCCCGCTTTTTTTAAAGAGTCTTCCACTTTGTCATCAATAAAAGACTTTTTTTTGATGCCGCGCACCCTTAGGCCGTAGGCAATATTTTCATAAATGCTTTTAGGAAAGGGGTTCGGCTTTTGAAACACCATGCCAATTTTCATGCGAACTTCAATAGGGTCAATCTGGCGACTTAAAATATTAATATGATCGGGATACAGTTTAATTTCACCCTTATAGCGAACATCACCATACAAATCATGCATCCGGTTAAAACATCTTAATAGCGTGGTTTTGCCGCAACCCGAAGGGCCAATTAATGCAGTGACACTATTTTGGTACACCGGCATAGAAATTGAATTAATTACGTTTTTATCTGTATAGGCAAAAGATAAACTTAAAACTTCAGCTTTTAGCTTTACCATTTATATTTCTTTCTGAATCTGTAGCGGATAAAAATTGCCGCTGCATTTAATATTAAAGTCATTGCTAACAATACTAGGCCCGCCGCCGCCGCATTCACATGAAACTCTTCCTGTGGGCGCGACACCCAGTTGAACATCTGTATAGGCATAACCGTATAAGGTTCTAGCAGCCAACCTCCTGAAATAAAAGGCGGAGTTGTCATCACCAGCGACGACGGCAAAAAAGCTATAAAGGTTAAAGCTCCCACAGTAATTAAAGGTGCTGTTTCACCAATCGCTCGAGAAAGTGCAATCACGACTCCGGTTAATATTCCGCCCGAAGAGTAAGGTAGAATATGATGCCAAATTGTTTGCCATTTCGTTGCCCCCAAAGAATAAGAAGCCTCACGAATATGTGAGGGAATGGTTCTGATGGCCTCACGGGTCGTTACAATTATAATAGGCAGTACCAATAAACCCAAAGTCAAACCTGCTGTCAAAATAGATTGACCTAGTTTAAATTTGTAAACAAAAACACCTAATGCCATTAAACCGTATGTAATTGAGGGAATGCCTGCCAAATTTAAAATGTTAATTTCAATTATTTTAGTCCAAATATTTTTTTTAGAATATTCTTCTAAGTAAATACCTGAAGCCACCCCCAGTGGAATTGACAGCATGGCCGTAACAAGCACCACGCAAAGACTGCCTACCCATGCCGACAAAATTCCCGCACGCAAAGGAAACCTTGAGGGAAATGATATAAAAAAATCAGCATTCAAGCGTGGCCAGCCCGTTAGCGCCATATCAATAATAAGGCTTAAAAGTGTGACTAAGGAAAACATTAATGTCATTAAACCCAGCGCCCAAAAAAAAGAATCTTGACGCTTAAGACTTTCAACAAGCTTCTTCATTTATATTTATTTTCCATTTTACTTCTGATGCTTTGGCCAACTAAATTAAAAATAAAAGTAAATGCTAATAAAACCACACCGCAGACATAAATAGTTCTGTAGCCCACCGAACCTTGTGGCAGGTCTCCCTGGCTAACCTGCACGATATAAGCCGTCAATGTTTGTGTGGACTCAAAGGGGTTAAAAGACATCTTGGGCTCAAGCCCCGCCGCTATCGCCACGACCATAGTTTCACCCAAGGCCCGCGAAATACCTAATATATACGCTGAAGCTATACCTGAAAATGCAGATGGCACGATAACTTTAAATGAAGTTTGTAATGTTGACGCGCCTAAAGCAAGGCTGCCTTCACGCAGATGTAAAGGCACGGCCCGCATGGCATCTTCTGAAAGACTGCTGATGTAGGGAATAATCATTATCCCCATAACAAGACCTGCGCTTAACGCATTGAACCCAGAAAGATTCGTAAATATTTTTTGTAATAAGGGTGTTACAAATAGCAAGGCAAAGTAACCATATACTACTGTTGGCACTGCCGCGAGTAGCTCAAGAATAGGCTTTAAAATTTCACGCACACGCGAAGAAACATACTCGCTCAAGAATACAGCTGTAATTGTGCCCATTGGTATGGCTACAGTAAGCGCGATAAGTGTAGTTAAAAACGTGCCGCTTACTAAATTTAAAATACCATATTGTGGGTTTTCAAACAATGGGGTCCACTCTTTATCAAAAATAATACGCGCAAGTGGTACTTCCTTAAAAAAAGGCCAAGCCTCAGATAAAAGTGTCCAAATCACCCCAAAGCTAATCAGCACCGAACTTGCCGCACAAATAAAAAGAAGGGACTTTATAATAAACTCTTTAAATTCTCTGGCGCGGCGCCTGAAGCTTTCAGGTTTAGAAAACGTGGTTAATGGCTCTTTTGTTATCATTTATATTATGTTTGCCATTAGGTTCGCCCATATTCGTCTTGATATCGGACAATATCATCTTCGCCAAAGTAACTACCTACCTGCACTTCGATAAACTCAAGCACAGCATTGGTGCGATTTAAAACACGGTGTTTGGTCCCTTGCGGAATAAAAATATGCTCACCTTGTTTTAATAACTGTTCTTTATCATTTAATACCACCACGGCTTCACCTTTAACAATAACCCAGTGCTCAGAGCGCTTAGCATGTGACTGATATGAAATTTTTTGTCCAGCCTCTACTTTAATAATTTTTGATTTAAAATAAGATTCATCATGTAAAACATCAAATCGCCCCCACGGGCGGTTTTCAAAGACATGCTCTGTCGTGATCTTTTGATCGCTGACTTTCAAAGTCTCCACCAAATCTTTAACTTTTTGCGATTCTCCTTTTTTGCAGACCAGCATCGCATCTGCGGTATCTACAATAATTAAATCATCACAACCCACCACCGTGTATTTTTTGTTTTGTTGAGAAAATACCGCGTTAGATTTTGCCGCAATTTGCACAGCTTGTTTTTTTAAACTTGTGCGACTAAAGGGCATAGCTTCCGTGACTTCAACAAGAGCATCCCACGAGCCCACATCACTCCAGCCAATATCACAGGGCACACAGCGCAGTTCTTTGGTAGAAATTTTTTCAATAATGGCGTAATCAAGTGAAATATTTTTAAGTTTTAAATAAATATCTGCAATATTTGATAAGTCTTTTTTTAATTCAGAGATTGAGCTCCATAATTCAGGTTCGAATTGCTTAAACAGTTCAATCATTTTAGAAACTTTAAATATAAATATTCCAGCGTTCCAAAAATAATGTCCATCCGCTAAAAAACTTTTAGCTTTTTCAAGCATTGGTTTTTCGTGAAATTTTAACACTTCAGTGACTTTTTGTGTATTCAGTGCTCTTTCCTTAACCTGGATGTAACCAAAACCAATTTCGGGCCCACGCGGCTTTATACCCAAAGTGACCACAAAATTCTCATGGGCAGACTGTACGGCGGCCATGAGAGCCTGATCAAATTCCTGTTCTTTTAGTATTAAGGCATCGGATGAAAACACGCTGGCAATTTCAAAACCTCTACCTGTTAGCTGCAAATAATAACATGCTAAGGCCACCGCTGCGGCGGTATTTTTACTGGTAGGTTCATAGAGTACTTTTTCTATATTTAAATTATTCTGGATAATATCTTTTTCGGTCATGTCTTTAAGTTTTTCAGAGGTAACAAGAAGACTATCTCCGTATTTTTGTAAACGTTCTATAGTTAGCGTCTGCAATGGTTTATCTAATAGTTCACAGAATTGTTTGGGATATTGAGTTCTAGAGATTGGCCATAATCTGGTACCACTACCGCCACTTAATATTATAGGTATTAATTTTTGACTTGATTTCATGCCATGATACTGCCTTTTTTTAGCTTGTGCTTCAAGAATTTTGGCTTCAAGTTTGCTATAAGATAATTTAAGTTGGCTATTGAACTTTAAATAGGGCCACGACGACACCATTTGCACAAATTTGCGCCATTTGTACCATTTGTACCAAAAAGAGGAGGCTTAATATGATAAAAAAATTAGTGACGCTGACTGTATTACTTTTGGCCACCACTGAATTATTTGCACAATCCGTGCTTATCAGAGGTGTCAGACTCGCTGGCTCAGGTTGCAGTGAATCCACCGCAAGTGCGAATGTCACTCCAGACGGACAGCTGATGTCACTGTTATTTGACAACTACGCGGCAGAAATTGGTATAGGTTCACAAAATCCAAATATAACCTCGATCAAAAAAAATTGTAGAGTATTAATTGATGTTGATGTGTCATTTGGATACCAGTATGCCATTGAGCGTACTGAATATCGCGGTTTTGCCGCCCTTCCGGCTTCCGCTTATGGATATCATCGTTTTACCCAGATTATTGCAAATCAAATGCTCCCTTCACTGCGCGAAGCCCAATTGCGGGGACCCATCAGCGGAAACTATGAAGTTGTCGTTACCCAAAAACCTGGTCGTTCGCCGTATTCTACCTGTAATAAACCCCAACAAACAATTGAACTGATGTCTGAACTCTCACTTGCTTACTTACCGAATTCACGTGACCGCCAAATGGCCTTAATAAATTTAGATTCCATAGACACCGGAATTAACTCCAGATTTAAATTAAGCTGGAGAGCCTGCCGCTAGTGTCATAAATCTAGCAGTGTTATAAATCTAACCAAGTTAAATACCTGGTTTTAAATTTTTGGGGCTCATCAAAGTAGAATATATTAGGAAAGCCTTTACAGTTTTCATAGTACTTAGCTTCAAAGGATTTCTGCAATGGAAAAATAGTTTCATACAAAAACAAAGCCTGACAACTTTTTTTATTGTTCAGTTTAAGACTATAATAAGTGGGTAGCAGCTTTAAGTAATCTACAAAAAAGGGATACTTTACAAAATCAACTTTAAATTCCGCTAAAAATCTGTCAAATTTCTTATTATCAATATAATAACCCAGCTTCGCATGACAGGCCTTTATGTTAATTGGGTAATAATCACAGGCTGCAATAATTTTTTCATTTCTAGGAATAGTCGATTCTTGATAAACCGAATTAACAAAACCAACGGAGTTGTAAAGTCCCGCTAAAAATAGAATATACATAAGGGGGCGATAACTAAAATGAATATTTATTATTTTAGTAGTATAAAACTCTTTAAAAAATAAGGCTAAGGGTAAACTTAAATAAAGCAGGCTTGCTGGATTTTCAAATGGAAACTGAAAAAGAAGCTGCGGTAGTAGCACGGCAAAGGTTTCGACAAAATAAGAATTTTTTTTCAGCCAAAACCACTTGGCCAAATAAAATAAAATGGAAAATATAAAAACCATGCTCGCCGCCAAGAAAACCCAACCAAATTGCACTCCCCATTTTAAAAACTCTGAATGGGGTTGATCATAATAATTAAACTCCGACGGCTTCAGTGTGGATTGCATTAAATAAGGCTCAACTTCACTTAAATAACTCCCTGCAGGAATGCCCCAAGGGTAATCTTTTATCATTTCAAATGTAGTAACGTAAAGCGCCAGACGTTGCGTCCCACTATTTAGCTTGTCAAGACCAACTCTACTTTCTTTCGCGGGCATATATTCCGCCGCAAAATAAAGCAGCAACGAAGTTGTAATAGCCATAAACTCTTTTTTACTAATTTTATATCTAAATTGTAAAATAAGCCAAAGTGCCAAACCTATCCAGGCCGAGCGACTACGACAATACAAAATAAAAAAAAGCCAAAATGAAAAAACGGCTAACTTTAACCACTGTGGAGTTTTATCTTTAAAACGAGTCCAATAAAATAAAAAGGGAACCGTCAATACTAAATATTCAGCAGTCATATTAATGTTTCCAAATGTGCTGACTAGTCCCAAATCTAAAGACTGATTTATAATTCGGAATTGAAAAAATTCATAACTTGAGACACCTAAAATAAAAAGCGCGGTCAACAGCAGCACATAAGTCGTTTTTTCATAAATAGTCTCTAAAGCTAAGCCACGCGAGTACAACCAGAAAACCAAGGCTATAAAACTTAAAAATTTACCAAAATGCAAAAAGTTATCAAAACTAAAAGTATAAGTATGTTTTACAAGCTGCAAAAAAATAATCACAAGTAGACTTATAAGCATGATTCTGGGAAATTTAGGTAAAGTTATTTTACTAGGTATTGCCAGCCACGCCAGCGCGCCGGCTAAAAAGAATAAGCTTAATTTTGTTGAATAGTAGTTGGCATTTAGCCTGGTCCACCAAATTGCAGGAATAATAAAAAATAAAAGACATACTAAGTAGTGCGCTGTTTTAGTTAGCATAATTTAGGCCGCCTAATTAAACATCTTTTTGGCTTCTTTGATATCATCCACAAAATTTTTAATCTGTACCTGCACAAAATCAATTTTTTGAATAACCGATTTAAAATCATTTTCTTTTTTGATTTCAGTTTTAAGGGCAAATTTAACATCTTTTAAAGTTTGTCTTGCTCCTTCAATTGAAAATTTATCCCGGTGTAACAACTTACGAATTAAAAATGCATTTTCAACATCTTTTTTAGTGTACAGTCTTTGGTTATTAGCCGCTTTTTTAGGGTTTAGTAATTTGAATTCTTGCTCCCAATAACGAAGCACATACTGCTTAATACCCAAAAGATCCGCCACATCACCAATTTTAAAGCCGAATTTATTAGGAATTTCAGAAATTTCTTTTAGCAATTTATCATCTATTAATGAATTTGAAAATTTGATTTTATTTAAATCTTCGCCCACAATATTTTCAATATTATTCATCGTCATCCTCTTCATCCTTGAGATGCGCATACTCTTCACCGTTAAGCATGGCTTTTAAAACCTGACTGGGCCGAAAGGTGAGCACCCGGCGCGCTGAAATTTTAATTTGTTCGCCAGTTTGGGGATTGCGCCCAATGCGCTCATTTTTTCCGCGCACAACAAAATTACCAAAACCTGAAATTTTAATTTTTTCGCCGTTTTGTAAGGTTTTTTTAAGCTCCGCGAAAACCAACTCAACATGTTCACTGGCTTCTTTTTTTGAAAACCCAATGGTCTCATATACTTTTTCAACAATATCTGCTTTAGTAACTGTAGAGTTACCCACGTTCTGTCCTGCCATGAAATCTTCTCCTTAAGAAATTTTTTTATACTAAAAGCCTAGCAAGTATTCGAAATGAATCAAGTTTTTGAAACTGTTTTTCGAATATAACACTTAGCGCAATACTGCATTTATTGATTTTTTGGCTGCTTCCACCAGTTTTTGACTTAATTGTAGAAAATCAGCCTCAGTTAACGCTATATCCGTGGTGGCTTGAAAATGAGCCCTAACCGCCACGGATTTTTGGCCTACAGGGAGCTTATCCCCCTCATAAATATCAAATACTGTCAGTTCTTTAAGGTTTACGCCGCAAGTTTTTTTAGCTTCTTTTAATAAATCTCCAATATTTTTTTGCGACTCAATAATAAATGCGAAATCTCGCTGAGCAGACTGAAACTTAGAAAGTGGTTTAAATTTTATTGCTTTAGGCTGGCCTTTAAGAATTTGCTCTAAATTTAGCTCTGCAAGTGCTACGGGCACTCTAACTTTTTCATTGTCTAATTGCCTTGGATGAACAGATCCAATAAAGCCCACCGCTTGCCCCTGCACCATCACTTGCACACATTGGCCCAAATGTAAAAAAGCCGGAGCCTTACCTCCACTTACAAAACTATAGGCTGAAATCTGTAGCATTCCAAATAACTTTTCGATAGCCGATTTAATATTAAATACGGGTGGAATTGAGTTTGTATATAAACCACTATTAACAAGGCTTGCCTCTCCCCAGGCCACTAAAGCTAATCGTTTGGGCTCACAATATTCCAATTCGTTTTTTAAAAACACCGATGAAAATACAGAGCCGATTTCAAAAAGTCCCCCCTCCTGATTTCCAGCGTGTATATTATCAACCGCATTTCTCCACAAACCTAAAGATAAAGTCCGGCGCATCACATTCAAGTCTTTGCTTAATGGATTTTTAATTTTTATAGCTACGTCATCAGTTAATAAACCCTGATTTCTGAGTACAGTTAAATCTGCAATCCACGAATTTTCAAGCTCGTCACTGGTAAAAGCATAGTTGAAGGCTTGATTAAAACCTTCGGATCTAATAAAGCCAGAAATTTTTTGAGTCATCATGTAAATCGCATCGTGTGAAGTCGGTGGTGTTTTTAGTGCGGGAATATTTTCTTGAATATACTCATATCCCTGTAGCCTTGCATACTCTTCAACTAAATCCATATCGCATTCAAGATCAAACCTAAATAAAGGCGGCGTCATTAAGTATTCACCCTCGCTTAACTTTTCTACTTTAATCTGTAAGCCCTGCATATAATTTAAAAATAATATTTCATCCGCCAAGTAGCCCAAACGATCACTAATGGTTTTTATAGAAATTTGTATTGCTTTTTGGATTTGCACGCCACTGTTGAAATCATACGTTAAATCATAAGCCTCCGTAAAAACATCCCCGCCCGCTACTTGCTGAATAAGTAACGCGGCACGATCCATAATTAGGGATGAAGAACTCGCATCCACCCCACGTGAGAACCTATACGCCGAATCTGTTTCAACCCCATGACGCCGAGATGATTTTCGCACTGACATCGCGTTAAATGAAGCACTTTCTAAGAAAATATTCTGAGTGCTCTCGGTCACTCCAGTATTAATCCCGCCAATAACCCCCGCTAAGGCCACCGGCTTCTGTGCATCACAAATTACCAGCTCGTCTCCGCTCAAAATAAGTTCTTGCTCCTTTAAGGTTTTAAATTTTTCTTGTTTGTAAGCCTTACGAACAATCACCGTACTGCCTGCAATTAAATCCGCATCAAAAGCATGTAATGGCTGCCCCATTTCAAGCATCACATAATTTGTAACATCCACCACATTATTTATGGAATTTTGACCAACGGCCTCTAATCTTTTCTTAAGCCAATCGGGGCTAGAACCAATTTTAACACCCGAAATATAACGACCGCAATAACGTGGACATAACTCTTTATTTAAAACTTCATCTGCAATCTCTAGTTTTACTTTTTGTTTGGTGGAAGATACCGAAAATTTCGTTAAAATCTCTGGTTTATTTACTGGCTTATTTAGCAAACAGCCAATTTCCCGTGCTAACCCGTAATGACTTAAGCAATCGGCGCGGTTTGGTGTAAGCTTTAGTTCAAAACACACATCATCAAAGCCCGCAAACTCTGCAAAGCTCAGCCCAGTTTTTGCTACTGAGTCTAAAATAGCTATTCCGTCAGCACTATCTGCCAGACCTAATTCTTTGTACGAACACAACATGCCATGGCTTTCAATATCTCTAATTTTAGATTTTTTAATCACAAAATTTCCCGGAAGTAGCGCGCCGGCTAAAGCCGCAATAACTTTATCTCCAGCTTTGTGGTTTTGTGCGCCGCAAACAATTTGTACAATTTGCTTGTCGGCAATTTCGACTTGGCAGAGCGAAAGTTTATCTGCATTGGGATGTTTTTCTTTAGAAACTATATGCCCCACCACCACACTGGCGTAATCGCTTGCGCGGTTTTGAATTCCTTCAACCTCAAGGCCCGCTTTGGTTAAAATATCGGCAAGCAACTGTGGTTTGTTAAAATATTCTGATATATCAACAAAATCATTTAACCACTTAAGTGAAATTTTCATGCGCCACCTTTATATTTTAAACACAGCTTAAATTATTTTAGCTTTTAAAATTGTTTAAGAAATCGAACATCATTCACTGGAAAAAGTCTGATGTCATCCACACCGTATTTAATAATCGCCATACGTTCCACCCCAAAACCAAAAGCGAAACCCTGCCACTTCGGGTACTCAACTTTTGCATGAGCAAAAACTTTGGGATTGATCAAACCACAACCGCCAATTTCAATCCACCCTGTCTGCTTACACATAGCACAACCCTTGCCTTTACAGATCGGGCACGAGCAATCCACCTCCGCCGAAGGCTCAGTGAACGGGAAAAAACTGGGTCGGAAGCGTGTCTGTAAACCCGTGCCAAAAAACTCAGTTACAAAAAATGAAATCGTGCCTTTTAAATCTGACATCGAAATTTTTTCATCAACACACATTCCCTCAATCTGATGAAAATTAGGTAAATGTGACACATCGCTGTCGCATCTAAATACCGGCCCCGTGCCAATAATCCTAAGCGGCGGCTTTTCATTTTCAAGTGAGTGAATCTGAATAGGAGATGTGTGCGTTCTTAAAACATGGGTCTCATCTACAAAAAAAGTATCTTGCATATCACGCGCCGGATGATTTGGCGGAATATTTAAGGCTTCAAAATTATAATAATCTTTTTCAATGAGTGAACCTGTTCTTAAACTGTAACCAAGCCTAGCCATAATCGAAAAAATCTCATTCGTAACTTTATAAATGGGATGTTCTCTTCCCTGCTCATGTGAAGCCACCGGAAAACTTAAGTCAAATTTTTGCGTGAGCATCAGTAAATCAATTTCTTTATTTTTTAAAGCTTCTTCAGTTTTAAGGTATTTCGCCTCCAGAACTACTTTAGCTTGATTCACAATTTGGCCAAAAGCCGGTTTTTCTTCTTTAGATAAGCCCGCCATCAACTTCATAACTTCAGTCAAAGCTCCATTTTTACCAAGATATTTAACTTTGTAATTATAAAGCTCCTGAGTACTTAACGCGGCCTCAAAGGCCTTTAATGCTTCATCTTTAATTTGCGATACTACCAGATTTGACATAGCCCTTATTATCTGTAATTTTTACAGTCTTTTCAAGGGTATAGAGTCATTTCTGATACAATTTATCATGCTGCGCAATAAAACTAAAATACTTCAAGACCAAAACATGTTAATAAGCACCTAGTGGCGCACAAAAATAAACAGAACTATTCTCCATATAAGGCCCGAAAAAAAAAAGCCGGCGAAAAAGCCGGCGTCAGCTTAAAAGGCGCCGCTCCAATTGAAAAAACTATAAAAGAAAAAAGAGACTTTCGGCCCGAAAAAATCTACAGCATTGAAGAAGCTAACGATAGACTTGCAGATATTTTCCGCAATCATCAATTTAATTGCAATCACGAAGAACGTAAGAAATTAGCTGAATTTTACAATATTTTAATGAAAAATCAAGAAATACAAAACTTTACCCGCCTGCTGAAGCTTAAAGACATCGCCATTAAACACTTCATAGATTCCCTGATTGTAAGCGAATTAGTTGATATTAAATTTCCGCTTTTAGATGTGGGCACAGGGCCCGGTTTTCCGGGAATTCCACTGAAAATCCGTCATAAAAAAGAAAAAATCCTGCTAGCAGAAGGAGTACAAAAACGCGTGGAGTTTTTAAAAGCTGTCAGAGCAGAACTAAAACTTGAAAATCTTGATATTATTGGTCGAAATATAAACGAGCACTTTGTCTATCCCGTGCAATCGGTTATTACCCGCGCGGTCGAAGATATTCCAAACACACTTAAAAATGTACTGAGTTGTTTACAGGAGGGCGGTTTTGTTTATTTTATGAAGGGCCCGCACGTAGACACCGAAATCAAAATGGCCGAAAATTTAAAAGAATTTTATAAACTTGAAAAAGATATCGCTTACGATTTAAAATACACTGAAAATCATAGGCGCTTAGTTATTTATCAAAAAATTAAAAATGCGCCCTTGCCTGATGAACCAGACGAAGAGGTTGAATAATGTCTCCAGCGCCCACGACTTTGCAAATTAGCTCGGCGACCAATAATCAATTTAAAATCTGGAAGTCGCTTATAAATTCAAAAGGTATTAAAGAACATAGGCAGTTTTTTTTAATGGGAGCAAAACTGATTACGGAGTTTTTAAAAAACCCGCTTGCTGATTTTAAAGTCGAATATATTATTCACGATTCAGAAATTTCAATTAATACCAATACTAAAAAAACTTTATTATCAAAAGAGCTTTTTAATGAGTTAGATGTGCTGGGTACTAAATCACCAATGTTAATATTATCCTTTAAAGATTTTGAAGAGAAAAATTTTTTACAAGCACCGCAAGATTTAGAACTTATCTGCCCCCTGGGTGACCCCCGCAACTTAGGCGCATTAATTAGATCGGGCGTGGGTTTTGGCGTTCGTGAAATTATCTTAACTAAAGAGTCCACCCATCCATTTTTGCCACAGGCCATCAAGGCCTCAGCGGGGGCTGCACTTAAAGCCCGATTTACAAAAAGCATATATGCAATAAATGAAATTTCACTTATTGGTGAAAATTATGCGCTTGCTCTATTCGGTGAAAAAATCACACAGACTAAATGGCCTAAAGATTTAAGATTATGGGTAGGCGAAGAGGGGCCTGGGCTAAACCTAGAACACTCACAAAAAAAATTAATGAAATTTATAAACATACCGACCGCCGAAGTGGAATCATTAAATGCTACGGTTTCTACAAGTTTAGCCCTTTGGGAGTGGCGCAAACAAAATTCATAAGAACAAGGCAGGGAAATTTTTTAGTAATAGAGCCTTAACGAATTAGCCAAACCTTGTAAAAAGCTTCAAGCACTATTTTAAATGACATTTTACTTTGACCCACTCTGCGGTCTTCAAAAACAATGGGCACTTCTTTAACTATGTAACCGTGCTGCTGTGCCTTGTATTTAAGTTCAATCTGAAAACTGTAGCCGTTTGATTTAATGGTATCAAGCCCAATGTCTTTTAAAACCCCCGCCCGCCAACCGTTAAAACCACCTGTCCAGTCTTGTACAGGATAGCCCAAAATCATTCTTGAATAAATTCCGCCGCCACGGGAGATCATTTTGCGAATGAATCCCCAATTAAGGGTTTCGCCCCCGGGTACATAACGTGAACCAATCACCACATCTTCGGTTTCAAGGGCCTTTAAAATCTTGAGCAAATCTTCGGGCCGATGTGAAAAATCGGCGTCCATTTCAATTATTGAATCATAGTTTTTTTCAAGTCCCCATTTAAAGCCCGCTAGGTACGCCTGGCCTAAACCATTTTTTTCTTTACGTAGCAATAAATTTACTCGTGAGTTGTTTTTTGCAAAATCAATAACAAAATCAGCCGTTTTATCAGGAGAAGAATCGTCCACGACTAACACATCAAATTCTTCTGACATGGCGGTAAGTTCAGGCAGCAGGGCTTTCATATTTTCAAGTTCATTATAGGTCGGAATAATGACTAAATTACGCATTTTTTTACAATCCCTGCTCTGCCAATTGACTGACCTCAATTAGGCGATCCATGGCTTCGCGAGCAGAAAGTCCTTGAAAATTTTTAAGAATTAGTTCTTTAGTAAAAAGCCTGACCAGATATCGTAATTTTGAAGCCATTGTGCGGCTAGCAAAAATATAATCGCGGTGGCCCGAGTTAATTACTATTAAATGACGAGCCTCTTCATAACGAGACCTCCACAGCTCACCAGGCGCATGCTGATAAGTAAAAGCAGGTAAACCCTTAGCGTCCTGATGAGTACGAGAAAACTGCGGAATTTCAGCCGCTACAGTAATAATGGCCTCTGCATGAAACTCAAGTGCCGGCTCGCTTTGCCGAGCTTGAGTGACTTTAACTTTTATCATCATAAGCCCGGGTTCAGAGTTTGATTTTAAGCTGAGCGTCGGTAGATCCATACCTTCAAGAGTGCCTTGACCCGTCATGCTCCATTCATATTGTAAATTATCAGTGCAAGGTATTCCTTGGCGGTCTTTACAAATAGCCGTCAATTTTCTTTCGGTTTCTACTTTAATAATGCAGGTTTTCGGCTGAATTCTCACGGACGCCAGTGGCCCCGCCGCTTGAAATAAGGCAAACTGCTCAGTGGTGTTTGCTTGAGTCGCTTCAATTTGTAGCGATGATTTCTCTATGAGTGAATCATCGCTACTGACTGACTCGGCGCTGTACTTTACCTGCTGATCTTGCAACAAGTTGGTATTGCCAAGATGAGCACGTCCTGGCTGTTTTTTTACTGGAACAAACCAATCATATTCTTCGGGCGGTAATGCACTAAAGGCTCCCTCAAAAGCTTTATGTATTGACTGCAGAGTGTTTTTATTAACTTTTTCATCTTCCGCATGGCGATACCGCGCTAACTCTTCATTTAAAAATTTTTCAACACCAGTAAGACTTTCAACAAATTTTTCAAAATCCTGATCTCGTAAAATACCTAGCCTAGAGCCTGGATTCAATTGCAGAAAAGAACATTCAATATGTCCCACTAAAAATTTTTCGGTCCAAGGTGGCTTTTGAAACTCAGTCAGTTCACAAATATTTTCTAAAACACGGGTGCCACGACGGAAAAGACTTAATTTATTTTCTTCACTTTGAGCGCTGCCAAAAATTTCAAGCTCTACGCCTGCATAATTTAAATCTTGCGGAATATAAATTCGGCTTCCTTTATAAACACGGGGTTCGACCTCATACTGACTGCGCGAAACTAAATCATGAATGGTAATTGAAACTTTTCGTAAGAGCATTCGATTGCGCAACTCTTGCCCTAGATACCACTGTAACTTTTCTCCCGAAACTTGTTTTAAACCGGGCAGCATGGGTTTTATAGTAAGCTCGGTGCCGCCGGTTTCAGTTAGAAAACTTTTTTGCTGGGTGACTTCATAACTGGGTTTTCCACGAGCCATGCTCATCTGATAAATTTTCCCATCCTCGCCGGGCGAGCGCATAGTCAGCTCTTCGCCTAAAGTCCAAAAACCAAGTAAGCCAATTCCGTATTCACCCTGCACGCCTTCGCTTTGACCATTATTCTGACCATTATTTTTCATATGTTTTTTAATCGAATCACAGATATGCGTGGCCACATATTTAAAATCCGGTTGGCCCTCTGGATTTTTACGGATGCCCGCACCATTATCCACTATACGAAGATAGACTTCGTTATTTTTTCGGCCACGAAAAATTTGAATTTTAGAAGCACCGGCATCAATGCTGTTTTCCACAAACTCAGCAATGGCTTTTAACGGATTGGTCTGCGATAGCGCCAGCACGGTAATGGCATTCCACTGATTGCCGATTTTAAGCTGACCTTTTGTTTTAGTACTGACTTTTTTCTTGATGCTTTTTTTTTTAGATTTTTCAGGTATTACAGTTTGCTTTTCCATATCTCTTTAGACTCAATCTTGTAGCAGTATTCAAGAATATAGGATTTTGATGCGGAGCATTGTTAAGCTCTAACTAAAACAGTCTATTATCTCAAAAGGGAGCTTGGTCAGTGGCTTTGACTCCCACAAACTTAATACATAACCGCCACCGCCAGAGCCAGTCAATTTAGCGGCAAGGGCACCAGCATCTAACAATAGTTTTTGGTGTTTTTTTACATTTTCAGTAACGAGACCCCACTGCTCAAAACAGTGATTCGATTTATTAACTGCGCTTGTCCAATCTACTAAAGAATGGCTTCCAGAAAGCAGTAGGTTTTTAAATTCAAGCACCGCTTGCTGCATTTGTTTATCAATAGTATTAACCAGATCAGGCTGGGTATTAATTAAATTTTTTACTTTTTCAATACAGTCTTTGGTGACACCGCGCTCTCCTGAATAAGACAAATAGAGCAGCGGCACCGTGCTTATTTTAATCTCGGTAAAACCACAATTACGCGTAAATACTAAGGGCTTTTTAAGTAAAGTTACAGCCACATCTACGCCGCTACTTTCGCCATGAAATAGGTTTTCTAAAGTTCTGGCAAAATTAAACATATCTTCTGTTTTAATGTACTTTAAAAAGCGAAGCCACTCTGTCAGCGCGACACACAAAGTGGCGGAGGCGCCCATGCCACCACCAAGTGCAATTGAAGATTCTAATTTAATCAGACCTAAAATTTGTGAGCGCTTAATATTTAAAAGCGTAAAGGCTCTTTCTAAAACTGACCAAATAATAAGTTCGAGCTCTGGTTTATTTTCACCTTCAATAAGAATTTCTAATTCCGAGGCTTCATTATAATAAAACAATTGTAAATACTTTGAATTTAGTGGGAAAACTAAGGCTTCAAAACCTCGAAGTACGGCATGTTCTCCGGCCAATATCCATTTGCCCGGAACTTTAACTGCAAAAACCGGATTATATTTTTGCAAAATAGCCTTCATCCGTCCAAAGACTCATTTCTGAATTGAACAACGCAATCACCGCGCTGTACTGCACTTCTTGATCTGCACGATATAGCAAATGAATATTGCTTCCCGCATCCATGGTGATCAGCGGCCCATCACCCGCCAGTGTCCAATTATTATATATTGTTATTAATGACTTCATTGTTGTTTCATTCATATACATAAAAGCTGGCGAGGACGTATGAAAAAGCAAGTGCATATCCCAAAATTCATTCCAGCAAATTTCAAATGACAGTTTCCAGTTTTCAGAACGCAGAGCTTCGATTAGTCTTTGTAAACGCGCTTCTGCTCTTTCTGCTCTTCCTTTGAATAAATCAGATGTTAATACCCGGGTATGCGCGTTGCTTGACGAAACCCGCTTTAAGCCTTCATCACACAACAACACTTGGTGTTTTAAATTTTTGTATGGAATATAAATCGATTCTGCCCCGCCGGCATGCCAAAGTGCCCATGGTGAAAAAAATGAACGGCACGAAGATCCTGAACCTTTTTGCGATAGCTTCGCTAGCTCTTTCGTTAAATAAGCCATTTTAGTACCCGCCGAGTTTTTTATAAACCAATTGTGAGCCGCTAAAGTGAGTGCAGCAAAACTTGAGGCCGAACTTGCAAGACCACAATCTGACGAAAAATTATTAGCCGATTCAATTTCAAAAAAACCCTCAATCCTAAATTCTATTTTTAAAAATGCAAAGTGACTTAAAAATTTATCGCGTCCTAAAGCACTTAATTCAATTGGCCTTAAGTCTGCCCGTCGATAAGGGCACCACACATCTGCGATTAGTTCTGGATTTTTTTTAATTCTTACAAAACTTCTTAATTTATCTAAACAAAATGAAAAAGAAGAATTAAGCGGCTTGTTCTGGCTGACATCCGCTTTTCCCATATACTTAATAAGCGCAATATTTGATGGTGCGGAAGCCTCAATCCACATGCCGCCCCCCTTGCCTATCCCTTTTAATTTTTTCAAACTGCGAAGCTAAACCCTGAATTAAATCAGTCGAATGAGCCTGTATTTTAAATTTATCCTGAAATTTATTATTGAATTTATTCTGAACTAAAAAATTATGAACTGTTTTTTTATGAGACTTTGCAAAAAAAACAAGAATGACATCGGCCCCCAAGGCCCCGCAAGGTTTAGCTAGCTTAATAGGCTCAAAAGATTCAAGTTGAGCTTTCATTTCAAGTGAATTAATATGAGTTAACCCATGAGCTTCAAGTAGCTTACACCAGTCTTTCATTAAAGATAAAAATTCAAATTCTTTATTTTCGGCATAGACTCTGGTAATTTTATCAGATAATGCCGGCAAGTCGCGCAAGCTTGCTAAGTTCAGATTTTTTAAATGCTCATAGGTGTTAATTTTTAGGCCCGTAGAAATAATATAAA